>Ga0208966_1000055_pt1 | contig 34059 bp, 37 predicted proteins | sample GreLakmeHU45MSRF_FD_187701 | JGI IMG/M metagenome (GOLD analysis project Ga0208966, IMG submission 187701) | Freshwater lentic microbial communities from great Laurentian Lakes, MI, USA - Great Lakes metaG HU45MSRF (SPAdes) | ecosystem: Environmental > Aquatic > Freshwater > Lake | place: Great...
ATAATATCTTGATAATATATTGATAATATCTAATAATATCTAGTAATATCTAATAATATCTAATAATATCTAATAATATCTAATAATATCTAATAATATCTAGTAATATCTAGTAAGTCCATATAAAATTACCACTACCACCATTAATCGAAAAAACATTAATACTTCTTGAATATATTATCAAATCAAAAGTTATATTCTCTTTTTTAATTGGATATGGTTTAGTTGCATTTTTATATTCAAATAATTTAAATAAATAGAGGTATTCATCTTTACTTTTTATATTACTATCAATAGTAATATTAAGATTTGTATTAATCATTTGATTATTATATGAACCCGCACTTACTATTTTTTCAGGAAATAACGAAAATGAATAACAATATATTCCTGTTCTTGGAATATTAGTATGATGTTGATAAGGTTGGATATTATTATAATAGTATGCACTTTCATCTGAGCGAATTATAGTACTCGCCCATCTAATTTCTGCTTTTTCTAATATTCCCATATTTTCATTATATATGTGTGATGCTGTATAATTATCATATATATTGAAATTATCTTCTAAATCAGGTCGACGCAATACCCATACTATCTCTTTAATATGATCATTTGACATTATATTTTGACTTGTTCCTGTATTTTTTCCAATAGATACTAATCCTGTTTCAGTTTTTTTCTTTACATAATCAACAACATATTTTACGATTGGTTCATTTAATGATTTATTTCTATGTTCACTCTCTAGTAATATATAGTTAACATCTAAATGACAATTTATATAATTTTCACTATTTGTAAAATTACTAATGTATATTTTTTTTTCATTTCCAGATAAGGAATTATAAAATGAAGGTGACACAAATAATTTATATGTGCTAGACCATACTTGATACAATTTTTCAATATTTCTTAATTCAATCTCTACTGTCAAAGTTTGAGTTTGCATTTTGTATAATGGTAATGCTAATGATGGATTCCGTGTAAACCAAAAATTTAATGGAACTTGCAATAATCTCCCGCGTATCGATGGATTATCTTTGTCATCTTTATTTGCTTTTGGATATGTTATATTATATAATTTATTATTTTTAATAGTATATATAGAACTATTATTATTCGGAACACATAAATCTGGCGTATTTCCTATTAATTTGTTATATTCAATACCATCTTTATTTGTTAGTTCATTCCATATATTCATCCAGTCTCCATATATTGTATCTATAGTTGTCCCATCGCCTTTTATAGAAGCGGATAAAATAATATTATGACCAATATTATTAATCCATCTAAATCTATGCTCGTCAGTAGAATATATGTCAGGTAAATTAAAGCAAAAATACATATTACTAATTAAATCACCATAACGTTTTATTTTAAACGTATATATTTTTGTGTTATTTGTATTTGTGCTTAGGTCCCATGTTTCCCCTCCTTCTCTGTCAATCTTTCGATTTTCCATAGAAAAATTAACATGTCTATTATATACGTATTTATAGTAATTGATACATGGATTAGCAATAATATACGAATCCATCTGTCCTTTCAAAACTAATTGCGTTAATCCTCCGCCCATATTAAGATATAATTATGATACTTTAATATTATCTTATATATTAATATTATATATTAGGTTTTATGTTCTATTATACTCACTCATATTTCTTTATAAATTTAAATATTTTATTGTAAGTTCTTTCTTCTTCAAATGATGCAATTATGTTTGGGGTTCCGGATGAATTTTCGACAACAATTATTGTAGGAAAACTTGAAATATTTAATTCATTAACACGGTCTAAGTTTTCACTTCTATTATATTTTTTAAGAGTTACATTTGCCCATGTAATATTATTTAATTGGTCCCATATACCCGAATCATTAAATTCTATACAATGGCCACACCCCTCCATATAATAATATTCAATACTATATTTTTTATTATCACTATTAAAAAATCCTTCTATTGTTTGCTTATTTGAAATTAATACAGCAAATATAAATATTATTGAAATTATAATAATATAATTTAACATTCCATTACCTTTTATCTTCCCTATTTTAAACATTTTATTCTAACATATTAATATATTATAATAATATTCATCCTATATTATATTATTCATAATTTCATAATTATTATAATATTTGTTAGAAATGTATTTTTTGATATCATCATTTTCATATGTAAATTTAATAAGTGTATAAAAGTCATTCATTTTATTTGATATTATATTACTTAAAAAATCTTCAAATAAATCAGATTTAATTAGGAGTATTCTATAATCTAACGCATCATAATTAATATTTGAAATAGTATTAATTACATACACGCTGAAGTCTTTATCTTCTAATAATTTTTTATACTCTATTACATCACCGTTGCATACAACTATTGTTCTATATATTAGATGCGTTTTATATATATTTTCGAGTTCATCGACAAAATTATTTTTAAACTCTAATTTCATATGTATATGATGATAATATATATTATATATCTTATATATAATATTATATATCTTATATATAATATTTATATATAAGATTATTAAATATATTTAGTATTATAATGGATGATAAAGTAATTAAAATACATCTATCTATTTTTCTAAATAGATATAATAATATAAAAGCTCCAGATAATATTATTAATAAAGCAGAACAACTAAGAAAAATATGCAGTTGTTTTAATTCATTATATGACCCTAAAATGATATGGGAAAAAAAGTTATTTAATAAAAGAGACAAACCAACACTTAATTGCGCTAATATAAATAAAGGCAAAGTTCATATTATTATTCCAGATTTCTCAGATATTTCAAACACGAAGAGGACATTAGTTGGATATTTAAATAAATTAACTGTAAAAAATAAAGAAATAATTTATGAAAAAATTAGAGAGGTTATAGTCACCAATTTGCCAGACGAGGTATTTTTCATTATATGGTCATATATTAAATGTTCTACAAGTGATATTTATATATATATTAAATTACTAGATTACTTTGATAATGATTATTTAAATAATATGGTTGATAAATTATGGAAGAGTTATCTAAATGATAAAGAATGGTTACCTCCAAAATATATATATGATAATAATTTACTATTATTAAATAATGAATATGAACTGTATTGCGACTATATTAAATGGAAGCGAGGGATACATAATTTAAATATTATGTGGATAAAATATAAAAGTGATGAGATTCCGTTGTTATTAAATGACATATTTGATAATATGGTTGAATGTATCAGTAACCCAAATATACATAAATACATTATAGACATTTTTATGGAACAAATATTAAAAATATTAAATAATCGCAAGGATGTGTCAATAATAAATAAAATAAAGTCGCTTGATATTAAAAATTTTGATAGTTCGACAAAATTTTTAATATATAATATTATAGAAAAATAAATAATTTCTATTATTATAGTATAGAGAATAATGAAAGAGTCCGACACAACTTTATCTTTTTATAGTAGTATATTCATACAATTAATATTTGTATTATTACTTGTAATAATTTGGAGTTATATATATAAATTAGAAAATATTGGTTGTGAGTGTGCAGATCATAGCAACCGCGAGTTCATAAAGAATTTTACTGTAATCGCATTAGTATATTTCTTAATTACTGCGTTTGTATCGATTAAATCGATTGCTAAAAATATGGGCAATACAATTGTGCAATTACTAGCATTTGGAACATTTATATTCTTCCTAACATTTGTTGTATACATATATTACGCATTTGATTACGTTAAATATTTAATGAATGAGAAATGTAAATGTTCTGAAGATTTACGACGTGATATTATTGCAATAGGGACTATGATATCTCTGTTTTTATTCATAATATTATTATTTACTATAATAATAATCCCTATACTAATAAGCACATTAACTAATTTATTTTCAAAAATTCAAGATTTTGAAAGCGAAGTTGAAGAAGTTATTAAAAATCCCGTAAAATCAATCAGATCTTCACCTGGAAGATTATTTAAATCAACTAAGGACATCGGTTCATTTGTTAAGAATACCGCATCTAAATTAACAAATGGGAAAAAGAGACGCTAAATATAAAAATATATAATTATATCTATTTATTATTTTTAATATATAATATTAATCATTATATATATTCTATCTAAATCTCGCTATCATCTATGACAATTTCCTTAATGTAAGGTGCGAGAATTTCATCTACAATTAAGTCAGGTTTAAATTCATCATAACTCATAAATATTTTTAGAAGTTGTTCGGAAAATCCTGAAATCATTGCAGTTCCCTCTGTTTTACAATTAACCGGAAAAGATTCTTTATGCGCCGAATTAAGGTTCCAGAATATAAACTTCGGTGGTGTATAACCTTCCGCTTTAAACTTTTTAACAATAGTTTTATATACTGTTTCGACGCATTTATTTTCCCTATCTACATTCGCTTCGTCAAACTGCATATCTGTGAAGATAAATAATTTTTTAGGCATATCTTCATCTTTAATATTATTATCTAGACCATATTTAATAATACTTTCGCAACATTTAACAAAATCTGTATTATAGCCATATTCAACAACATCTATTAATGATTTAAAGCAGGTATATAGAGAAGGTTCAATACCTTTTTCAGTATATTCTTTATACAATTCGTCTGGAATAAGAGAAACTAATTCAGGTTTATCGCTGAATGTAATAAATTTATTCTTAAACATTCCATTACAACACTGTGAAGTAATAATGCCAAGCGAAATTGCTACTTGTGCTGGGATGCTTCCGTTGCTTGCAGAAAACATAGACCCAGACAAATCAATAACTGCCAAAGAATTTCCTAGAATGCCACTATTTTTAACATTGTCAACAATAGTTCTCCATTGTAGTTCTATAGTTTCATTCTCTGTATATTCATCTTGAGTATCACGAAGATTAACATAATAATTCGCTAGTTCATGCGGGAGAATACCAGTAACATTAATCTTTGCAGTCCCATCTCTTACTTTTAATAAATAATCAGAATATCTGTCGCCATCATGAATATTGAATGCTTTATGTAATCTTCTAGATGCAACACCTGGAACGCATTCATAATTAATCTTGCCCCATTCATTATTACACATCAGTTTCTCTACAATATTAATCTTTTTTCTAAGAGGCGCAATATATTCCTTTCTATATTTTTCCATTTTTTTATTATCATCTTTTCCATAAAGGATTGATGCAAGTTTCTTAGCAAAATGTTTGCGCGAATCATTCCTATCATTTTCGCTTGGCGCCCATTTAGCACATAGAGAGATATTATGAAGTTCATTCTCGCTATTTAAGTCTGCAATATCATCACGCAATTTGTCAGCAAACAAGGTTAATTCATAATTTTTACCGATCATTCCATTTCCACTATTCTCGTAACAAATATAAAGCAAATCCTTCCATCTCCCATATTTATTAACATATGTAAGAATATTGCTCATATATGTATATGGTTTATTATCTCTTAACCATAACATACCCTGGTTAGATACTGTTTTCTCTTTCTTTCCTGTCAACCTATCGCGTCCATTAAAAATAACAGCGACTGTTTTTACAGGACTAATATTCCAACACCTTTCAATATATTGAAATTGTTGCGCCTTTGTAAGATTTCTTGTATACATCATAAAATAGTCGGTAATAGAATTTCCAGTTGTATCAAGAGCAATTCCTCCATTTTCGGTGCACGCGTATTTAGGAATGGTAGTTTGTTCAGTATCCATGATTATATCTTAATACTTTGTATTATTTAATATTACACTAAATAAATCTATCATTTTTTATATAAAATATATTATAAATATAATAATATAAATGTTTTATTTACCCTGGAAATCTCAAAAATCAAGAGTTCTTAATTGTAAATTGAACGATGATGAGCACTACCCGCTTAATAGTATTAGAGAATGGGTAATTAATCAAGAACCATCTATTAATACATCAACACATTGGTGGTGTAAAGATTTACCTCCAAATATAAATGAATTATTTAGTAATATTTCAAACAATAAAAAAATAAAGAGTATGTTTAAAACATTATATGGGAATGATTATACCGTTGATATTTTACATGATATGAACGAGATTTATGTATCCCCTCCTTCAAATAATAATAAAAATTTTAAAAAAAATGCTTCAGATAATATTTTTTATACTAGGCATATTGATGGACCTTTCTTTTATATTCCGTTTGCTTCCTGCTATAGAGTTATTGTCGGATTAGATGATAATAGAGATATAATGACAGTATTTAATATAATACCTGAAACATATATAATAAAAGCTGGAGATGTTGTTGGATTTGATTTTAATAGAGAATGTCATTATATAACACCAATTATTAGATATTGTGAAGATAAAAATGATACAATAAATGAAGCAAATAGTAAAAAATATCGTGTAATTCTAAAAATACATTATTGTATATATCCTAATTGTGCATTTGTGTTTGGATTTATTCTTAGCAAACTTTCAATAATGTATAATAAATTATTTAGAGACTTCTTTTTATTTACTTTGAAACCTCAAAATAGATTTATAAAATATTTAGCGAACATTATGATAATATCTACAAAGGTATATCATGATATTGAATATTATATAGGTAATAATAATATTCAATTTATAATTATATTATATTATGTATCTATTAACATAAATTATTATATATTCTTATTTTGCAGTTCATTTATACATTATTTAAGATGGATAGATACATCTGAAAATAATATTGAAAAAAACATACTATTTAAAAGGGATTATTATTTATATAAATTCATTTATATGCTTCAATTTATACATATGTATCTTTCATATAAGACAGATACCCCAATTTTATATACTTCCATTATAGTTCCAGTAATATTTACATCATATATTTCGAAATATACAGATATTATACCAAAAATTATTGAAATATACTTAATATTTGATATGTTAAATAATATTGACTTAAAATACTTAGAATATATATATATATACATCAATATAATGTTAAAATGGATTCAGTTATGCAAACCAATATATTTGTAAATATATAAATATTATAGACGTTATAGACAATAAAATTTTGTTGACGGTTTTGCAACATATATATGGATATTATAATCATATTACAATTGTAAATAATCGAATGCAAGTTTACACCCTTGAAGATATAAATAATTTAAATTATTATATCTTATTAGGATACCATACAATTACTGATTAAATGGATACATTCTATTTTTACATATATTTATTGCTTATTTTTACAGCGACAATAACTTTAACAATACTAAAATGTATATTTAATATACATACACTAGATATATTCTTTTACCCAAATAATGCAAATAATATTATTGAAAATAAAGTGTATTTATTAACTCATATTTTAGTTAACTTTTTACTCGGATTTATATTTGGATTTGATATTATCTTGGGAATGTTTATAAAAATAATAATATTTGAAGTATATCTTCATATAACAGAGCACTGTGACATTTTCTATGTATCTAAAATTTCAAATTTAATAGTAATAGTTTTAATATCATTAATAAGTTATACCTTCGGGAGTGTAATTAACAAAGCATTATCTAAATTATAAAAAATATATACACATATATATTACATACTATACATCCTTACATTCCTCCCTTTTACATATTCATTTTGTCACTTATTATTTCATTTATATTTTTAGAATATAAATTAAAGTTAATTATATTTCTCAAAGGGCATTTGAACTCAAAACTGTCTGTCCCGATAACTCCATCTTTTTTACTAGTTTCTAGTTGTGTTTCAAAGTATTTAAATAGGCATTTATCGTGAGCAATATTAGAGCATATCTTTTCAGTTTTTGTCGAATTATCAATATATACTTTCACAAGTCTATCATTATTTTTAAAATTAGAAAGGCAAATGCAACAATTATTATTACAATTTTTCTTATGTTCGCAAATCAAGAATGGAAGATTTGTGATATTCCATTTAAAGTTTCTAAATATCATCTTATTAATACGCTGAAATACCTTCATATTAAAATTATAATCACCGCATGTAAAATTATTGCGGTAATTCTTCATGCAAAACTGAGTTTTAAACTCCACAATATCATTCATAATAATACTTGAGATTTTCTGTTTTTGTAGAATGCTCATCGTGTCGATGATAGTTCCGGTATTATTAGACATAATAATACCTTGCTTATTCAAGATAAATACATTTGAAAGAAAGTCTAATTTGTTAAAAGGAGGCAGTATCTTTGAATTTATAGGTATTATTATGTCAAAGTCGAAAGACAATTTGATGCCACTATGCACATAGGGAATTCTCCCTATCATAATCTTATAGTTAATTTTTTTGTGCATTTTGATTGGTAAATTAAAATAGCAGTTATTATCAGTTACTGTCAAGTCAGATGAAGAAACGTTCTCATAACCTACTTCGTTATTAAATTCATTCTGCAATGCGATAAGAAAGTTAGAAACATCTTCTTCTGTATACATACAAATATCCATATCTTGAGCAACAATAGCGCGTGCGGCAGTTTCAGGTTGGTAGAATTTATTCCAAAACTTATGAATATCGTATTGATTACGACTATTATATATATTCTTATAGTGGTCGCTAATAATCAAGTCTCTAACATACCCACCAAAGATAATACCATTATTTTCAAATACACTTTTCTTGATTTTTTCGAACAATATATATTTAATACGGTCAGGGGTGAAGTTAATTTTGACAAATTCCATAGTAATACTCGAAAGTTCTAAAAGAACTTTATATACTTCCTTTGCTCAAACAAATTCAAAACGAGAGGTTCGCGGATTTTTCACGAGTGCTGTTGGCAATCAATTAATGCACTGGTTCTTAATTATAATTTTAAGATATTTAATCAATTTTTATAATTATCATAAAAAAATAATACAAATATATTCTAATTCATACTAAGCAATTTAATTATCTAAATTATCCAATATCATTCTCTATTTTTGCACGCGAATATGCATACATTACTTTTTCTGCAGTATCAATAGGGAGAATATAATCTTTAGCACCATAGAACTCAGGATTTTTACGCGAACTTCTATTAACTAATGTTCTAAGCGCATTTATATCATGTAGTTCATATTGAAGGCGAAAAGAATTATTGTTATTATCTGTAAATATAAAAAATATTGACGGTTTAACCTTATTTATACCGTCCGGTATATAGAAACTATTAGGATATTTAAAAGATATATCAAAAATACCTGAACTATCTATAGTATGGATGTTTGGTGTATTCTCAAATGCTATTTCGTAATTTGGGAAAGGAAGACCTGAACCCGAGTAATTACTCATTCTATCTATGGGGTTTGGTGCAATTATTATTACATTATTATATATAACTTTATTTTTTAATGAACCCTTTATATTTATTAAAGAATAATCCTTACTATAAACAACATTAAAATTAGTATATTCATCACTAAATATCATTTTAAAATTAAAAATTATATATCTCTATATTTTAGATATGTTTTATTTTCCTATTATCGAATCTAAATAATATTTTAGATATAATAAAAAATAATATATATTAAATACTTTCGTCGTCTTCATCTTCGCTATTAAAGACATAAATATTATTATTATTATAATCTTCCTTTTTCTTTTTACATTCTTCTTCAGAAGCATCATCAAAAATTATATTAGCATCATTTACATTATTAGAGGTATAAATATTAACCCGATTATAAGCATTAATCAAAGTATCAGAAATTTCTTTATTAATAATAAGAATCTTGCATTGTTCTGCATTATATTTATGAACAATATCAACTTTATCTGTTTGATAATCTCTTATAGATACAGCGATGATGTCTCCTGACTCGATTAATATCCTTTTATTAAAACGTCTCATAGAACCTCTTATTACACCAACAGCCTCTTTACCGTTATCGCATAAAACAAGAACCCTACAATTCCCTAATAACTTAATTACATACGCATATACTTCGTGTTCACTATTTATATCATAATTATTATTAGACACTTTATTAAATTGACTTTTTTTTTTCTTATTTCGAATGCTTGTTTGGTACATTCAAGTATTTATATATATATTCTTATTTAGTCTTATATTATTTATTTTTTATCATTATATTTATATTTTTCTATTGAGCGAAGATATATATTTCTTCTATATTTATTGTGGATAATAGACTTATATTTATCGCAATGAACAGGTTTATTGTTAATATCATCAATAATTGAAGTGTATGACGTATAAACTGTAGTATTGTATAGAATTCTTAGTTCTGGTACGCTATAACATTTCATAATAGGAGTTCTATCAATACGGGAATTCACTCCATTTGTATAATTTCGATAATTTAATGTTATTATGAGGTAAGCAATAAAACGTGCGTTCATAATTTTATTATTTATTTATAAAATAATCTATCAATTTTTATATAATAAATTATTTTATATTATTTATGTTATATATAGAGTTATATCTTTTATTTTGCTAATGAATTTATCGCCTGTAAAAATAAAAGAGACAAAAAAAAGTATATGCGCGAGAATTCTAACGCCAAAGCAAGTGGGTCCCATTTGCTGGTTTATGGCTACCTTTGTTGCTATGTTTTATAGTCAACGTAGTAGAAAATTACTACTTGAAGCATCTAATAGTTGGAATAATAAGAAGGCGCTATTTGCGTCATTAAAGCATGTGCTTGACGATAAATACTTGAAGACGGTTGATGGTAGAGATAGCGAAGATTATAAGAAGTTTAGTGATGATACCTTTCTAAAAATACTTACATACTTAAATATGGAAAATAGCAAAGTATTCCCTTATGACCCTAAGAAGGTATCAGAAGGATTTGTTCCACTGTATTACATAGGCAAACTGTATAAACTATTAAACTTAGATTATAAGATTTTTGATTATTATATTCAAGATGGTACCTTGTCATACTCTTTCTTGAACGAGGAATATGATTGGTTAAAATATACAATTGTAAAGAGGAAGATAGATATTAGTATCAATATAGATAATGTTTTTAAGGACAATACGAGAAGAGACAACTATGTAGATAATAACTATGCGCCACCTATATTGATTGTGAATGTTTCTGAAAGTTCGGGAGACAGTTCGTTTTACAAGGTGAAAGAAGGTGTCACCAAGGATAGTCTAAAGTCTATGAGCGAACAAATATTTTATAATGGCAAGGAATATAATTTAGATTCAGTAATCTTGGCAAATTGGAACATAAAAAAGACCGGACACGCAATCGCCGGTATCACTTGTAAAAAAGGCAAGTATGTCTATAATGGCTGGACGAGAACAAGCATGGACCCAGTAATGGCAAAAAATATAACAAGAAATATTCCTTGTGAACTTATGAAGTATGATTGGAACATCATAAAAAACAACGACTTTTGTCTAAACACTAGGAAATGTATCCCTGAATTATTAAAAAGGAAATTAAAAGTTACAGATCTCTGCTTTAATTTTAGCAAAGGAGGAAGGCAACTAGTATATGTATGTAAAGATGCTAATAAGGAAACATCGATTGATAGTGCAACTAAGTCTGCTAATGCTTCAAAATCTCCTAAGAAGGTTCCAAAGGTTCCAAAGGTTCCTAAGGTTCCAAAGGTTCCTAAGGTTCCTAAGTCTCCCAAGGTTCCTAAGGTTCCTAAGGTATGTCCTGAAGGAAAGGTATTAAATCCTAAGACTGGACGTTGTATATTGATAAAGAATATTAAAGATGTTGCTAATAAATCACCAAAGAAATGTCCCGAAGGTAAAGTATTAAATCTGAAGACAAACCGTTGTATATTGATAAAGAATGCTAAGGCAGTCGCTAATAAGTCACTAAAGTCTCCCAAGGTATGTCCTGAAGGAAAGGTATTAAATCCTAAAACAGGTCGTTGTATATTGATAAGGAATATTAAAGATGTTGCTAATAAATCACCAAAGAAATGTCCTGAAGGCAAAGTATTAAATCCTAAAACAGGTCGTTGTATATTGATAAAAAAAAAGGGTAAGTAATACTACTAAATTGTGTTTTGCAATTATTACATACTTAACTTTTAATATTATATTAATATAGAATATCATTAAATGAGTAAAAAAATTAATGAAGCACTATGCATTCGTAATACTGGAACATGGGCAAAAGTTAAACCTGAACACAAGTTTGATTCAGTAAAGTTTGATAAAGAGACAGTATTGAATGATATCACAAAACTATCACCTAAAATAGAAGAATTGATTAAAAAGATTAATGAACTTGATGCACATGACATGGCGAATGATAATAAATATTATAAACACATCATATACAGTGATGTTGCGGGGGTTTATGGTGCTAAAATGGTTGCATCATCTTTAATTGCGAATGATTTTTCTCTTGTATATTCAAACAAATTTGCTTTAAGACAGGATATTGTAGATAAAAATAAAACATTTGGACTTTTAACAACTTCAACAGTGTTTAAAAAACCTCTAACAACAGGATTAAAAAAGAAGATGATGACGTATATGAATACGCGACCATCAAATATTAATGGTGAAAATATGCGAATAATAATATTAGATTCGGGATATAAGGAAGGTTTAGATGTTTTTGATGTTAAATATATGCATATTTTAGAACCTTTAGTTACAAAGGCAGAACATACTCAGGTTGTTGGAAGAGGAACTCGATATTGCGGTCAGTCTGGATTACCATTTATACCTAATGTAGGATGGGCACTTAATATTTATAGATATAATATAAAGTATGACAACGATATAACAGTTCATGATTTATATCTTAAACATAGCAATAAAAATATAAGCGCATTTAATTTTACAGTCGATATTGAAGCAATAATGATTGCATCGGCGGTGGATACACCTCTTACAGAAAATTTGCATATGCTGAGAGAAAAGAATAATCGCTTCTATGATTTATTGATGATTAAGAATAATAAAAGTGATAAACCAAAACGTAACGATTATATTCAAGTAGTTAATAATATTCGTGGAAAAATATATAATAATGATGATTTAATAGATTGTAAGAAAAAATGCCATGGCGTTCTTGAAGATTTTCCTTCTGCAAATGCACTGCTAATAATTGCAGTTGTATTTATAATTGAAAAGGTCGATAAACGGTTTGATAATATAAATGTTGTAAATAAAAAAAATTATTTTGGAAATATTAAAAATAAAGTTAATAATATTAAAGACAGTGACTTAATTACATATTTAAATAATAAGAACCCAAAACCTTTATTATGCAATATTATAGACAAAAATCAAAATTTTTGCGATGCAATTAATAAATTATGGATGAATCCCATTAATTTTCTTAAATTATATGGAGACAATATTATTGATAAATTAAACCACTATAAAAAGGAAAATATTATTAATGACAAAAACTATGCTGATGCGATGAGATTTATTACAGATTATAAAAACAAATTAATAAATAAAAAACCAGTATTAGAACCTGAACCTCCAAAAACTAAATTAAGTAATATCGAATTATATAAATATGTTGAGAAACATTTTGCTCCTTATAAATGGAATAATATAGATATTGAAAATAAATGCGTTATTACAGAGGATGATATAGAAAAAGAGAAAGATAAAAAAGAATATAAACTTGTTATATTTTCTAATACGCAAAACTTTGTCCAAAAGTTTTTAACACCTCAATCGCCTTACAAAGGTATGTTATTATATCATAGCGTCGGTTCGGGTAAAACATGCACCGCTATTTCAACAGCAACAAATACTTTTGATAGAGAAGGATACAAGATATTATGGGTAACGCGGCATACATTAAAGGAGGATATCTGGAAAAATATGTTTGATAATATTTGTAATATAATAATTCAAGAACGCTTAAAAAATGGCGAAATATTACCATCAACTAAGGCAAAACGCATGGAGTTTTTAGGAAAAAATTGGTTACAACCCATATCTTATAAGCAATTTACTAATTTAATTAAGGGTAAAAATAAATATTATAAGGAAATGGTTGCATTAAATGGAGTCCAAGACCCATTCAGAAAAACACTAATAATAGTTGATGAAATACATAAAATATATAGTTCTTCTTTATCAGCATTAGAAAAACCGAATCCAGAAGTTCTTCAAAATATGATACAAAACTCATATAATGTTTCGGGTAAAGATTCGCTTAAATTATTACTTATGACGGCTACGCCTATAACTGATGACCCGATGAGTTCTGTAAAAATACTTAATTTATTATTAGAAAATAATGATAGATTTTCAGAAGAATTTGAAACATTTAAGACTACATTATGTAATGAAAATGGATTATTTACAGATAAAGGGTCTCGTGAATTTATGGATAAAGTTACAGGATTGATAAGTTATATTGATAGAACAAATGACCGTAGTCAATTTGCATATCCTATAATAAATGATATATTGATTGATGTTAATAGACAGCATAATAATAACTATGGGTTAAGTGAACTTAATAAAAATATTGATGAGAATGAGAATATATTGAATGACAAAAATTTAAATAAGGATGAAATAAAAGAAATTAAAAAAATATTAAAAAAGATGAAGAAAGATAAAAAACTTGCTAATAAATTGAATGATGAACCAAAAGATGTTATAGATTTTATAAATAGTTGCTTTGTAAAGAAGCAAACTATAAAAACCCCGCGTGTTAAGAAGGGAAAAAGCAACACATGAAGAAATTATAGGTTTGTCTAATTGTTGCGCGCGTTTTAATGAATATAAGAATTATAGAAAAATATATATAGATATGTATATATTATATTCAGTAGTAATATCAACACTAATCTTCACCGTCTATCAATATATTGATAGTTTAAATCGGGATAATAATGTGCAACCTTACGATATTAATAGAGATTTATTCACAATAAATAATATTATGATATATATGTTAATAGTATCAGTAGTATTCTTTATAATTTATATGGCATTTAGCGATGACGTTGATATATTTTCATCTATTGGAGTATTTGATAATGACAATAATTCATATGAAATTAAAAAAAATAATGTAAATCCTAGTATTTTTAGAAATACTACATTCCCTATGAAAATGGGATTTGAACCTTACAATAGCGGAGGTTCTAAAAGTAATTCAGGTTCAGACCAATCATCTGTCGCGTCATCTGAATGTTCTGGAGAGAGCGAATAATTAATTACTATTTTTTAACAAGTTTTGGGTCAACTTTAAGAACTGTCAAAATGCGCTTATATAATAAAGGTGAAAAGTTTGTAACAGAACAATTTTCATACTCTTTAATAATTTTTTCTTGAATTCCTAACATACGCGCAAGTTCTGTTTGATTTAAACCAAGAGCATTTCTCGCTCTTGAAATTGCTTGTGCTTGTTCAAGTTTGATTTTATTTAACGCAGGTATATCATCGTTATTTAATCTCTTAAATTCTTTATTACCCATAGGTTTTTCAGTTGTATGATATGCTTCCTTTTTTTGTGCATTTATATTATTTTTACTCCTAATAACGACAGGTTCCCAATCTTGATAGGACGAATTCATAATATATATATATAATTATTATATTTTTATATATAATTTTATTTATAATATTGAACTATAAAAATTGTAATATTGCTATTATCAAAGAAATATTAATATGTGTAATCAAAATTTTCATCTATTATTTCATTTATTAAAATATCATCCTTCTTTAATGAAAAACAATTTGAGTGAAATTTAAAATCATCATATACATTATCCCAATATTCATCATTTACTCTGAATAATTTTTTTGTCCCAATTCTATAAGTATCAAAACCATTTTTTGATAAAAAATCCACTATATCTTTCATCGGGTATTTTATTCCCGGACCTCTAAAATCATCTAAACAATCAGAGCATTCAAATATAATATATTTTGTTTTTGGTAAATATTTTTCAAGACCTTTAATTACATTACCATCATGACCTTCTGTATCTATTTTTATAAATTTAATAATAAAATTTTCACCATTAAATTCTTTGTCTAAAATATCATCTAATTTTTTTACATCAACATCACATATTTTTTCTCCGTTGTTTCTTAGTCCGGCGACTTGATTCCCAGCATTATTAGTAATATTTTTGTAATTATAAAAAGATGCAATTTCATTTACATTTGATAAACAATTTTTAAATAATTTCAAATTTTCATATTGATTTATAATTGGTTCCAATACTAAAATATTTACTGGATTAGGTTCGAAACAAAATATAATACTATTTTCTTCCTTACAAATATCTTTCATATGTTGAATATAATCACCTACGCAACATCCAACATCAATTCCTACTATTTTACAATTATCATCACATTTTTTTACATATTTCTTTAATCCAACTAATAATTTTTCATGCCCTTTTTCACCATTAAATTCATTATGATTATAAACATAATATTTTGCTAACTGCGAAGTATTCATTTATTATAATATTTATTAAATATACCTTTATATCTTATTATATTTCATGAAGCATATTATTAAATATATATATTATAGAGAAGATATTTATATATATGCCAACTAAACCATTAAAAAGTTGTTCCAACATGAAAGAGAGAAACCCAATAACAAAAAGATGTGTTAGAAAATGCAAAAGTAATCGTGTAAGAGATATTAATACTTTTAAATGTATTAAAGACCCATTAAACCACGTTGTTAATCCTATAACAGAAAGATATGTTAAGAGTACTTATTTAAAAAATATTGAAAAAAAACAACAGCGTATATTGCAAACTATTAGAAAAACCCATAAATCACCTTTGCATAAATCACCATCACTCAAAGGTTCATCGTATAAATCACCATCACTCAAAGTTTCATCGTATAAATCACCATCACTCAAAGTTTCATCGTATAAATCACCATCACTCAAAGTTTCATCGTATAAATCACCAATTTCTAATTCATCATCACGTCTTGCGTATCCTGCAACATCAATCCGTCAATCATTATCATCGCCTAAATTATCATTATCAAAAAGTTCGGATAAAAAAGGCAGTATTAATAGTCCAAACAGCGCTAAAAAACTATCTAGAACTCCATCTTATAAGTCCAGTTCGCGAGTTTTTTCAAATGATGTATTAAAAAATATGAAAGTTAAGAAAATTCAAAGTTTTCTTAGAGATAAACTAAATATAAACAAGAATACTTTAATAAATCGTATAAATCGTTATAATTTACTTAAACCAAAACTATCCTTATTAAAAGATGATGATTGTTTAGAAGTTAAAATTTTTAATGGTAATATGTCAGGATATACTATTAGAAACATTATAAATCTTGAAAAACTAATAGGAAGTAAAAGCAGATATGGTGCAATATATTTAACAAGTATTCCAAATTTATTAGGTATATATCCTATTGCAACAAAAGTAATGAAGTTTGATTCTGATAATGTAAGAGAAGTTGATATTATGACCTTTATAACAAATAAAATAATTTTAAAGAGACTTTCAAGACATTTTCTTATGATTTACAACACTAGCAATTGCACCAAAAAAATACCATTAAAAATAAGATTAATTAGCGTTAATGAACTTGCGGACGGAGACCTTAAAATGCTTGTTACCAAACGTGATGTTTTAGAAGATGACGAATTAATGTTTAATTTATTATTCCAAACATACATATCAGTCGCTACATTTCAAAATCTTGTAAAGTTTGTTCACAATGATACACATTTTGGAAACTTTTTATATCAAAAAAATAATGAAATTGGATATTATCATTATACTTTTAATGGTAATGATTATTACTTAAAGTCTTGTAAATATAATATCATTATTTTTGATTACGGTTTTGCAGAAAGAATTGAAGAGCAAAATATTGCTACTATAAATGATGATTATTTTAAAATAACATATGCATTTATGAATAAAAAAACAGGGTGGGGTAATTATAAAGATTTACCAAAAGATAACACAAATAAGACCATTTTAGACATTTCAACTAAAATATTTGAAATGTCTAAAAAAACATATCAACCTCCTTCGCGTAGGTCCCCTTTACAAAGAACCTTATTTATCGATATAATAGAAAATATATTCTTAAAATATACTCCAAAAGATATGTTTATTACTGAGCGTCCAGCAAATATCCTAAATGAAATACCTTTTAGAATTGAATAAATGAAATAATTCTTATTGTTTAGCATCTAGATAATCAATAATCATTCTATATCTCAGTATTAGTAATTACATCATAATAAAACCCTTTATTTAAAGAATAAGAGCACGATGTCTTAAACTTTCTACCAAATAAACTTTTGCTTCTCAGCAAATACTCTAATTCTTCTTCGCTAATATTTTTATAATTTTTTAATTCTTTTTCAGATGCATATTTATAATTCATATCTTCCCAATTTGCAAATGTTGTTGCCTCGTCAGGTGGTGAAGTATATGATGTTGATATTATTTCTTTAGATAATAAGTCAGAACCATTCTTATTATAAATATAAGATAAATATGATATATAGCATAATTCGTCAGAAGCATAAGTATCTTTGAACCATATTAAATAGTTGCTAGAATTGTCAGCACTTTCAGCACTTTCAGCACTTTCAGCACCTTTTATTAATAATTCGCTATGCGGTCTATTGAGAATACACCATTGTGACGCTTTAGTAATATGTATTTTTGGAATATATTTTAATACAACCTCACAATTTGGTAAACAATCATTAGGGTTTGTAATATGAAAATAAGAATATTTTACATCAAGATTATTATAAATATAATTAAAAGATTTTAGTGGTATACAAGACCCTGATAAAAATATAAAATGCTTATTGCTTTTATCTTTTAATGCCTCTTTAATCAATATATTCTGAGCTTTCACAATAGATATATCTGCATATTTAGTATTTATAGTTTTATTTATATTTAACTTGTAATCATTAAAAAATTCTAACTTATCATCAGTCTTATAATGAATATATATATTATATTTATTTTTGCTTATTCTATTAAAGAACTGAAACCATATATTTTCGTGATTAATTATATCGTATATTAAAAATAGGAATGCAATCTTCTTCATGATGTAAGATGAATGACAAGAATGTTTCTATAAATATATTATTAATTCTTATATTTATATAGTAAAAATAAGTGTTCACGCTGGGACTTGAACCCAGAATCTTCGCTTCATAAGAGCGACGCCCTAACCGATTAGGCCACGCGAACATTTGTAGTGGATATTATCTCATTTCCACTACATACTATATAATAGAGATAATCTTTATATCATTTTATGATTTTCATATTTTGCAACCTTTTTTAATAGGATTAATATGAATTGCATATTCATTAGTATTGATTGATTCAAGTAAATCACTATCTAAACGATTAGAATATGCATTATTATTTTCCGGCATTTTTGTTATACTGCAATTATCAAAAACAGGTGTTGTTTGATATATCTTTCCTATATTACCACTATTTCTAGCTGATATACTATTTTCAAAAGGTTTCTTCGTGCTCATTTCAATTTCTGACGGGTCTGCATTAATATTAACATTACCAGGATTTGGAGTATATCCAGCGCTTATCATAATACCTTCACGTGTCCCATCAATTTCTGCATTTTCTTCTGCGGTTCTATCCATTTGTCTAAATTCACCTCTTGAACCTGCAATCCCATATTCATTAGTATCAGATAAAAATTGCTTGTGAGTATTTTTGAGGTCAATATTAGCACTCAAATAACCTCCGAATAATCCTTCTAATATTCCACCTATAAATCCGTATTCAGATTTACCTTTTATCATCGTTTCTTTTGTTGTTGTTTTCGCTATATCGTCTGGATTATATAATGTAACCTTGTATGTTGTGCCTCCAATATTGCGAATGCTATCTATTTTTGGTAATGTTTGCCGTAGGGTTTTCTTTGCTTCGTCATCATCAAATAATATATATCCTTCTGTCTTATCTCCTTTAATATTTGCTATATTTGTATCATGTATCATAGTTTCTTTAACGGTTGTCTTAGCAATATCATTTAAAGCAGAATATGTTTCCTTATTACCAGCCAAATTTGTTAATTCACTATCGTGTATTGTCGTTTCTTTAACTGTAGTCTTTGCAGTATCATTTAAAGCAGAATATGTTTCCTTATTACCTGACAAATTTGTTAATTCACTATCGTGTATTGTTGTTTCTTTAACAGTAGTCTTCATAATATGGTTATCGGGGTCATATGTTGTAGCTTTGCTTGGGATTTGTATACTTGGATTACCTACAGCACGTTCAGATTCTACAGTATATTCTTTCATAGTAAATTTAAGAACATCCAAAATAGGTGCGGCAATTGCTTTGATTATTGATGAAACATTAGATACTACTGTTCTTGTTTCTGTAATATTACGTTCATTATCATATATCATTATATTACTTTTACCATAATCAGTTTCAGCACCTTGTCCAGGAGAATTAATGCCATATTGAGCAGAACCCTTGTAATCAACATGAAATTCAGGGCGGGCGGTTGGTCTAATATTTTGCGACGGTCTACTTGGTTCTTTTGTGATTGCTCCGGTTGTTTTTAACCACATATCAGGGGTTACTTCATAATTTGTATCAGGGCGATTTTTATTAAAGGGTGTTATGACGCTGCGTTGTTCAGTCCCTTTAGGGGGTCCTTTAATAGGTAATTCAAAATATGATTGCTTCTGATTAATTTTACTTCTTAAATCATCTAAATTACGAGGTTTAGCATAATCTGATGTATCCATTTGATGAAACCCTCCCGTTGGAGCTGAGTCAAATCCTTTATTGATACCAGGACCAACTCTAATTTTTTCTATTGGAAAAAAATTATTAACACGCGATGAATTGTTTATTCTAGACTTTAAAAAATCATCATTATTTTTCATACTACATACATTTCCACCCATGTTCATTTCCGGTTTAAATAAACATGGTGTCTCTTTTTTACTTTGCCAAAATTGATTATTTCCTGTTTTACTATCAAAAACAGAAGACATATTTTCTATATTAGTATTTTGTGTAACATTTTTTTTTAAGAATGGTGTCATATTGTTATGCGAAAAGTCTCCTTTATTAATCCTTTCTCCAGATAAAGAAGACATAAAATTATTATTTTCATTTGCCATATGATCATCTTCAGAATCAATTCTAGCAAACATGTCTGAATAAGCGGGTTTTGCAACTATCCCTGTCTCATATGGTGTTTTTGCCTGTTCATATAATTTATTGCTCCTTTTTTGTTCGTCTTCTTTGACTTTTTCCCAATATTTAGAACTATAAATATTGTTCATCGATGGGATGTCGTTGTCATTTGAATATAAATTCATTATTAACCTCTAATGAATATAGGAAAAAAAATAGTAAATATATTATGTATAAACTATAAATATATAAAGACTTAACTTATAAATATAAGTATAAATGAGCGTAGGTCAGAGTATTACTGATAAATTAACAGATTTACATAGTAAATTAAAATTAAATTACGGTAATTTTAGCGAAGAATATCCAGAACAAGAAATGGCTGTAAATGTATATTAAACCTGATGATATTGTATTAGAACTTGGAGGTAATATTGGAAGAAATTCATGTATCATAGCATCTCTCTTAAATGATAGTAAAAATTTAGTAGTATTTGAAAGTTTTGATACTATTGCACAGCAATTAAAAGAGAACAGAGATTTAAATAATCTTAATTTTCATATTGAAGATTGTGCAATATCTAAATGTGAATTATATCAAAAAGGTTGGGATACAAGACAAATGAATGAATTGTATAATGAAGATTATAATCATTGGACACCTATTAAAACTGCAACATGGGATAATATTAAAAATAAATATAATAATATGATATTTAATACTTTAGTTGCTGACTGCGAAGGTGCCTTATATTATATACTTCGCGAAGAACCTACATTTTTAGAAAACTTTAAAAAAATTATTATAGAGAATGATTTTTTTCATAATTACAGTCATAAACTGGCTGTTGATGAAGAGTTTAAAAAATTTAATTTCAAACGTGTTTATGTTAGAGCAGGAGGCGGAGGTCCCTGTAAAGATTTTTTTTACGAAGTATGGGAAAAACAGAATTAAATACTCTTAATTCTTACATTTTACACTAGGATACATAGTGCCGTATGGGTATCCTGGTGAATATGCTAAATTGTCTTTTGATTTATTTTTCCATTCATCTAAGTTTGTTATTAACTTAGAACTATTATCTTTAGGGAGAAATACAGATTGGTCTTCTGGCATTTCAATAACAGGAACATGATTATCTTTCGCAACCATTCTATAATTTACAGGAACTCTATCAAATGCTTCAATAGCGCGCTCTTGTGGGTCAAAGCATAGCCACTCCCATCTATTAATTCCAGTCTCCTTTAAAGTGCACGGAGGGTTTGATAAGCGTGTATCTTCCCGGGGTATTATGCAAGAACGCGGTTTATCTGCGCCTTTAATATGGCATCCTGTTGATTGATATATGCCTGGTAAATATTCATATGCGTTGCATTTAGTTTTTTTATAATTTAATCCGAGAAGTTCGCTCGAATCATCGACTGCTTTTTTTATACTGCAAGTATTTTGTCCGTAATTTTGATATATTAGCGCGGGGTCATTTGGCACATCTTGAAAGCATTCTTCGCAATCATTATATGGTGTTTCAAGTTGATATAATCCCGGTCCAACAGACCTTTTCAATTGTTCTTTGTAACTACAACTATCATAATTTAACCTAGTATCTATATAATGGTTCATATCTAATAAAATAATATATTATTTTATACATAAATAAATAGATATGCTTATATTATCATTAATTGCAAGTAAATTATATAACGAAGGATTTGATAATTATTACGCAATTAATAATGATGTTGACAAAAATGATGTTGTAAAATATGATATAATTAGTGCTCTTTACCTTCGTATGTTAGGATATAACTCAAATTATTATTATAGATGGGGTATTATTGATAATATATATATTGTATTATTATATATTTTAACATTTTTAATATCTATTTTTGCAGCGTATTTATCATTTACATGCACTTGGAAAGGTATGATTGATAGTATTATTATTAAATTATTATTTGCATTCTGTGCATTTATGCTAGGACCATTCTATCTAGTTTGGTTTTTTCTTGTTAATTACTTAGGTAAATTATGCTAATATCAATAAATATTAATATCAATAAATTGATTAACTGCATTTATTATAATTTATTTTTGGCGGTAAAGGAACCTCTCTATACATTATTGATTGACATGCCGGTAGATGAAGCATCGTTGTATCAATAGGCGGGGTTTTATCATTTTTAATGATTCCGTCATTAGTAGGAACATACATGTTAGTCCCGCACTTAGAAACTATTCGTGTCTGGCCTCTTAATTCACTATCTAAATCAACTAAATTTCCTTGAACGTGTGATACTGCTGTGCCACCGATAAATCCTAGTTGGTGTCTGCATTTGTCTACATGTTCATATCTATAGGGAGAAAGTAGATAACTTAATGTGCTTACGTTCCCTTGTAATTCTTGCTTGTATGAACAAGTATCGTATGTTGTTCTATTAAAACTCATATTATCTTCTATTATATAATATTTTTTTATTATATAGAAACATTTTTATTACGCCCAGCCCAATTGCAATGTTTGTTAAATTCAGCGCGGTGTATATAAGACCGCGTATCTTCCCCTCCATTTGTCCATACAGGAACTATATTATTTGGGTCTTGAATATCTTTCATAAAATCTAATAAAGGGATAAAATTACTCATCTCTTTTTCCATTATTTGTTTTTTGCATTTGAAAGGATTTGTATCTGTCCCTTCAATTAAGTTTAATTCCTCTCCTATGTTTCCTACACCACATCTTAAACTAGGACCAGACGTAAATATTCTATTATTTAATTGTATTTTACAGCGGTCTTGTGTCATAGCATCAGGATTATTGCGAAGCATAGAATCATTATCTATAAGACAGTCATCTGATAATCCATATCCTGGACGTCCGCGTAAATTAGGATGTTCTAAATAACTGTCTGTCATTCTAACATTAGGATTTACACAATCTACAAAATTATTAGGATATAAATTATATTCGGACATTTTATTATTATTTAAATCTTTTGCGGTTCTCCAACAATTATCAGAACATATACTTGTTGAAGCGTCAAACTTATTATTATTCATTATCTATTTGTAAATAATAAATAAAAAAATTATTTATTATCTTTAATAAAATTATTTGTTTTGTTTTTTTGTAATAAATCGTAATTTATATCAAACTTTATAGTATTGTATTCTTGAACATATTCTTTATCAAACTTATGATTCTTATATTCATGTATCTTCCATTCATTATTATTGCTACTTACTCCGATAGTTTCATCTATTTTATTGTCAAACTTGCATATTTTATTAAATGTTTCGTTTAATTCATTAATATTTTTTTCATTATCAATTGCATTATTATTTATTACATTATTTTTATAATGTAATAAATTTTCTTCTCCATTAGCATTTTTTACATAATCTTTGTATTCTAATTCGCGCTTTGAATAATCTTCACTTGTTTCAAAATTATATGTAATAGTTGTAGACTTTTTCATTATAATATAAATATTACATAATATTTATATAATATATAAGATGTGTCTATTTATAAATTATAGCAGATATTAGTATTATTTATTAAATATAGTATATATTAGAATATATGAGTTCGCATTCAAAAAAAATACTTCCTTACCCAATATCTGCTAATGCTAGTATATTATCATCAACCAAACAAAAGGAAGCAGTCAGATTATATTATACAAAAAATTTAGCGATATATTATATTGACTTAATGTATGATTTTATTGATACGTTAATTAATTGTAGTATAGGTATATTAACTGCAATGGATATTTATATGGGTTATATTAAAAGTCCAGTTCTTTTTAATAGTACTATATTATCTAAATTAATTAATTTAAATAATAAAATAGTGAAAGAGCGATATGTATATGTCGAAAAATATTATAAGATTATTGATGTTAATGCTGAGAAAGAAGTATTCACTATAAATTTTTTAGAAAGAAAAAGAAAATTGTCTAATTTTATGGAAAATGGTAGTTATTATAAAGAATTACAAAATATAATGGTAAAAAGAGACGAGGTAAAAAAACAATTTACCGTTATTTCAGGTATTCTTAATAATGTACAATTTAATGATGATATTAAAGAGCAGAAAATACATGAATATATAAATAAAAAAAATAAAGGTTTCGCAAATGATATTGATTCACGACTCAAATTTATACCATTAGAAAGTATTGAACAAAAATTAATATCTATAGAAAAAATCATAGTTACATTAGAAAAGTGTTTTAGTGACAATTGGTCTGAAAATGGTAAAAAATCATTTGATGAATATAAAAAATATATAATAGAGAAAAAAGAAACTGAGGAAGGAAAGCGTAAAAGTAAACGTAATAAAAAAATTATTAAAGGTGGCGTATTTGGGAATTTTTTTTCAAGATTTACATCAAAAAAAGTCGGTATAGTTCCAGTTAATTATATTGCAATTGTAAATAAATATAAAAATGTTCAAAACATAAAATTAAAAAATTTATATGATTTTATTGAAGAAATTGTATTTTATTCATTATATCATATAAATATAGCTCACGTAGAATACAAATATTTAAATAGTCCGGATAGTCGCTATCTAATAAAAGAAAATGGGGTTTCCAAGATAATAAAATTAAATAATACAGAGCGAGATTATTTATATATGTCAAATTCACAATTACAACATAATATTAACCATAATTTTAAAATACTTAAAGGAAGATATACTGAACACGAAAACAAAATATCTATGTCTTTCCCAGATGAACTTGTTGAGCAAATAGCGATTGTCTAACATAAACTATCATTTGTTGTAAAATTATTCAATACTTTTAATTGCTTATTAGTATACTGTTGAAAGCAGTTCTTTCTCAAAGGCAACTTATTTTCTAGAAATAGGTTATCTTCGTGAACCCAATCATTTAATTCGCGTCTATCAACAATACAAGACTGACCACCACCGCATGGGCACCTACATTTTTCAGATTGCATTATTATTTTGTTTATAATGTTATATAACAACAATAATAATCTATCAATTTTTATTTTTATATATTAGAGATATGAAACCTAATAAATTAAAGGATACTTCTAATATAATGAAGTTTCCTATGCGATATTTACCAAAAATGTTAGATAATAATGATAAAAAAAAACAGGTTAAAATGCTAGTAAAATCACAGCAATTATATAAAAAAGGTATATATTATACGAGAGAAAAGGTAGCATCTTTTAAGAACAAGAAATCAAATCATATAGCAAATGCGCGTAAAATATACAAAATTGAAAATATATCACCGACAAAAGAACTAGCAGTAAAAACAGGGTGCAAATTAGATGTTCTTAAAAAAATTGTTAGGAAGGGAGAGGGTGCATACTTTTCTTCAGGGTCCAGACCAAATCAAACAGCACAATCATGGGGTTTAGCAAGATTGGCGAGTGCTTTAACATCGGGGAAAGCCGCATCAGTCGATTATAATATTATAAGGGATGGTTGCGATCATAAAAAGAAGGCATTTATATTAGCAAATAAATCAAAGAAAAAATATAAATTAGGGCATGGGAAAACCAAGAAAATTACAGTTAATAAACCGATGTTAAGAAAGTAACATACGATATATTCTCATTACAAATGCGATGACCTCCTTATATCATTATATTTAGTATCGTAACATTTAAGATTATTTTCTTTGCACGAAGGTCCTTTATTATATAACCAATCACCTAATTTTTCCCTTTTATTAGGTATTGTAGTTGAAGGCATAGTATAAAATTGTCGTGGTAATAGCGTTTTATTATATAGGTCATCAGTATCACGAAATACATTTTCACTAAAATACTTATCAATATTCTTACTTATTTTAGAGTTTTCAATCGAACATGCAGAAAACATATTATTATCTCCATCATATTTACCATTCAATATATTAAGGTTCATAAATGGGTTTTCTTTTGTAGGTTTAATACATTTTTTATTATTAATAATATCAAGATTATTATCATTTAAATATTTTTCAATTTGTCTATTTTTTTCATATTGGTAATTATAAATAATTATTGATATTATCATAATTATCAATACAAATAAAATATATTTAGAATCATTAAAAACCAATGTAAAAATAATTCCTAAAAATAGCAAACCTCTTATTATAGAATTTAATTTTTCTTCAAAAGTCATATTAATATCCGGAATTAATACCGGCATCGTTAATATATTTAAATTATCTAACCAAAACATTATTTTTGTTCTTATTCTAATATCTATATTATTTTAAATTAATCACTCTCTTTTCTTTTTGCAAGTTTTGATTTTAATTTATTGACAGTTGCCATTTTTTTAAGGGCTGATTTATTAATAGTTTGCCTAGAACCACCCTTTTGATTATTCATATTCCCCATCATATTTTTGAACATATCCATACCCTCTTTATTATTCATCATTGTTGACATCATATTCATCATAGATGCCATATCCGGTTCATTTGATTTTTGTCCTTCTTGTCCTTCTGATTTTTTAGCACCCCCTTGACTATTCTGATTTCCAAATAATCCAGGCATAGTTGATGCAAACTTAATAGCATCTTGAAGAAGGTTCTCTTGCTTTAATTCGCCAGTCGAAATTTTATTTGCCATCTTTCTACTAACATTAGAAATCAGTTCACTAAACCCACTATCAGGGTCTCCAATTGCTTTTAGAATATCACCATTTTCACCAATCGATTTTTGCAATTTTTCAACATCAACGTCTTCTAATATTTCCTTTGCAAGTTTACCTAACATAGTATCCTCCATATGCGACATATCTATTCCTCCAGTTTCTTTATTTTTCTTTGTTTTAAAATCATTTAATCTAGTAATTACCTTTCTATGTAATTCATTAGAAATTGAATCTAAATCAACATCTTTCTTGGCGTCTTGTAGAACAGATAAATATATTTTAACATTATCGTCACTTAATTCATTCATAAATAAATAAAATACAGAGAAAAAATGATGACACATGAAATCATCATTTAGTAGTTTACGAATAGAAGTTACTGAAATATTTTTATATATGCAAACATCCTTTACATCATCCGATATAAACCACTCATTTGAATCACTAATATTTTCTATGTCAGTATAAGAACTCCAAAAAATATCTGGTATATTTTTTACATGTAGAATATACTCATCAGATGATTTATCAAGAGTAATGTAATTATCTTTAATAGTTTTAATTATTCCCTTTCCAAAAGCATAATTATCCCCCTTTTCATCTTCTCTCATACCTTTAGCAGACGTCTTGCTTCGTTTTATTAAATCAATATAATATTGATTAAATATAAATTGATTTGACATTTAATAACCCTTATAAAATATATTATGATAATTCCTTATATATATTTAATTCGAATATTTACAGTAATAAGAATATTTAAAACTTTTGAGCATCCCGTATTTTTTGTAATTCTTCTATTGACTGCATTTTCTTATCGCTTTTCATAGACGTTTCGTCTTTATTACTATTAGTAGGGATTCCATCGCTAATATTATTATCATTTGTAATAAAATCCCATTTGTAGTTTTTATCATTTGATTCCTTTGATTCATCTTCAATAATAGAAAAATTGTCAGAGAATGAACTTGAATTTAATGTGAATGCCAAAGGTTCTCCATCAATTGCGTTTGCATTAGCAACCGGTATAATATTATCCCCATTTACCCCTCTACTATCAACACCTGCATTTTCAGAAAGTGTCTTATCATTTCTTGTGCTTTGTGTGCTACATAAAATACCTCTTCCTGGCAATAATAAATAATCAAATACTTCCTTCCCAAATAATAACTCTTTGCTAGGTAATATCATAAATGCAGGAACAGAATGTATTTTACTTTCAATATACATATTTGTATTACGCAAATCATCTATAGGAACAAGTTTAATCAGTTTTTCCTTATCATATCTTTTAATATGTTCCAGTAACATTTTACAATGATTGCAAAAAATACTATAAAATAATATCATTATACATATAATTATAAAAATAAATTTCCTTTATATACTAAATATATGTATTATTCAAATTATCATTCAACCTTTTCAAATATGCACCAACGGTTGAAAGAACTGAAACGTTTTAAGTCGTTATTTTCATCTTTATCAAGTTCTATAATAGATTTATATAGATTCTCTTTGGTGTCTTTTAACTCTTCTAATTTATTTTTAAAACTATTGAATGTTTCTGAAAACAATTCACTTTCTTTGATTTTAAGACCATAATCTTTACATTTTTCTATTAAAAACTTAAATGAGACAACATATTCTGGGATTAATTTACTTGTAGTTTCAATAAAAACATTAATTTTTTTATTATAGGGAGACACATCGTTTTTATCATAACATCTTATTATAGCCCATATAGGTTCTCCTCTATCTTCCTTCCTCTTTGATAACTTTTTGAAACCTTCTATTTTATCACCTCCATTATTTTCAATATCACCTTCAATTTTTTCACCATCCATAAAAGTGCAGAAAAATACTCCTCCATTATTTAATAATTGGCTAACATTTAATAAAAACCCGTCTAACATTTCCTCGTTTTTAAAGAAATAGTGAATTCCAAACATACATGAACATACATCAAACCCGTTTATTCCTCTCCCTATAATTTTATTAAATTGTGTTTCATTCTTTTTATTTCCTTTGCTAAAAACCATTTTTAATACATCGTAACTTTCCTTATCATCTTGAGAAGGGTTATCACTTATAGCACATTCTCCGGTTTTTATTGATTTACAACAATCACCTACCGCAAATACCATATCAGGAAATAGCATATTATTATTGTTATTTTTCATATTTATGAAAAAGCGCTTTCTATCTCTTAATAATCGCGCATATGCTCCATGATTAGGACTATAAATATTATTTTTAACTAAATCAACCCCTAAAACAAACCTATATTCGTTTTTAATCCACCTATTAAGGTCCCCTCCTTGCCCGCATGCTAATTCTACGATAGACATCTTTTTTACAGGTTTAGAATAAAGCATGTCTTTTATTCCATGGTTATGAAATACTAACATTTGATGAGATAATCTTGCTTCATTCTGCATAGTTCTAGAATAATAAATATCATCTGAACTTAATTCAGCAATATCCATATTATTAATAATACGCTCATTTCCTACAATATTATTTTGAGATATTGGGTTATGTATTGACCTCCATATATTATTTGCAACGCTAAAATCATTTAATGTTTTTGATAAAACTCCTTGTCTGTATATACGAGTTTTATCTTCTCGAACTCTCATCGGTTTCCATCGTAATGATGGGTTCGGTTCAGTTATATCATAGTTAAACTCGACAATAATTTCATCTTCTATCTTATCTCCATTATCGCATCTAATCTCTTTATTTGGTAGTAATTTAATTAATGATTTTTCTATACCTTTTTCATAATAATATTCTGGCATAAACAACCTACATACATACTTTTCTCTTTCTTTAATTATGTTTTTAAATTGATAAAACTTATAAATATAATTAAATACATCTTTCATAGTATAGTTTTCTATCTGTGATGCATTATAACCAACATATAACTTAAATTCTGCATATTTAACAGTATCAATAGTAACAATATCCCCTTTCTTCACTAAAAAATCTATACTATTCTGTTCGGGTGGTTTCCATTTTAAAACTTTGTTCCACCCAAGTTTATCAGTTATCGGTTCTGGTTTATTTGCATAATTAGAGAATACAGCAAGTTTTGATGGAGTAAATATTAGACCATCTATTTCATATTGATATGCTATAGATGTTAGTATTTTTTTACAATCATCTAATATATCATCAGAATATAGGTGCTCTTTAACAATATAATCAATTGCGTGATCATTTTTTCTTCTCGCTAATATTTTCTCGGTTTTTAATAAATAATTGTATCTACTTTCTGTACTTCCGGACGACCCTTTATCACTATTCGCAATTAATGGTAGTTGCGTTATTTTAGTTCCATTATAATAATACATGTCAAATGAAGCAAATAGACCAACCGATGCATTATCCCGGCGCTTATTACAAGTTATATATTCACCATCAATAAGTGAATTATATAATTCACTAGGACTTTTAAGACCTGTATCAATAACTTGGTGTGTATTATTAATTAAATAAACTCCCCCAGTGCCATTTATATACATTAGCAGTCTCTCTCCATCTGCTTTTTCGGTTACTGTATATTCAGATAAAATAGTTGTAATACCATATCCATTCTCATAATCACTCGGATTTAACATATTCATTCGCTCGAGTGTAAAAGGTTTAGGGGTCAATAAAGGTGGTTTTTTATCATCAAATCGTCTAGTAAAAATATCATTCTTAACAAGATTTCCATAATCCATTATAACCGCTGTTTGTTGACCTTTTGAGATTATAAAACTATTTAAATACAAGGCTTGCTCCATTTTAATAATTGATGGTATTATATTATCTTTATCAGTATTTGTTATATCTATATAAAACTCATATTGTTGCGTTTTATTAATTATTTTAGATTTATTTAGCGCCATATGATAATCTTTATCAGTCGCTTCATAATAATCACGGTCAGGAGATTTACTAATATTTACAATATATTTAACGTTTGTATTACTATCGGTATAAGTAATACATTTATTAATTTTGAAATATTTTTGCATATTATCCCAGTTTATTACAGGGTCCTTGTCAGTTTCTATTTTAGATTTCTTAATGTTTAAAAATATCAAATTAGAGTCAAATAGTGTATTAACATTATCCTTAGATACTATGCTATGTTTATACCAACTAATATAATTTTCATTATATTTGTAAGCATTATTGTTACAATAATATAATATTTTCTTAGCATTTTTAATAGTTAATAAGTAATCGTTTGAATATACATGTAAAGTTTGAGGTTCTTCTTCTTTAATATAACCCTCGCTTGTCATTATGTTTACAAAGTTATAATAATTATCTTCAGACCATATGTCAGAATTACCAATATCTACTTTAATAATATTTTCAATATTTTCATCTGTATTCAAGGATATATTATCTATAATTTTGAAGATAGCATCATCTTTTGATATTTCCATATTATCTATATTATCTAATAAATAAAGATATTATAGATTTATATATCATTTTTTATATAAATAAAAAAAATGATATATTCATATAGATAAATTACATTTTATTGAAATGTCAAAAATGTTCATGCCTATCAAATTTAATACTACAATTATATTAACACCTAATGAATTAAATAAAACTTTTGAAAATACTATTTTGACAAAAATTAAATCAACTCTTGAGAACAGTTGCAGTAAGCATGGATATATTAAAAGAGATAGTATTAAAATAATAAAAAGATCTCCAGGATATATTAAGGAATCTCATTTTAATGGTAATATCGCGTATGATTTAAATTGTATCGCTGAAATTTGTAATCCCGCACAAGATTCTATTGTTAAATGTATTGTTAAAGCAAAAAATAATCTTGGATTACTCGCTATCGGTAAATATGAAGATATGGCTATTTTAGAAGTAATAATCCCTAAAATAACTTCTGGAATACTTTCAGATGTTAATATTGACAATATCAATATAGGTGATGAAATAAATGTAATTGTATGTGGTAAAAAATTTACCTTATATGATAAGATGATATCTATTATTGGTAGAATTATTAAAGATAAAAATAATGACGATATTAATGTTATTGAAGAGGATGAGGATGATAGTCCATCAATTGATGAAGAAGAAGATGAACAATTATCATATGTTGACGATGAATTAATTGACGATGACCTATATGATGACGAAGAAGAAGATGATGAAACTGATAATGTAAGAAAAATTATAATTGATGTTGATGATGATAATGTAAAAAGCAAGGGAGGCGAGTTTAATTTATTTGAAGAAGAAGAAGAAGAAGACGAAGAAGAATTAGATGTTGAATTAGAAGATGACGCAGAAGATGACTTATATGAGGATTTTGAAGAAGATGACGGACAATATTTAAGCGATGGTTATGATTAATTATGATTAATTATGATTAATTATGATTAATTATGATTAATTATGATTAATTATGATTAATTATGATTAATTATGATTAATTATGATTATTTTATATATAAAAAAATAACCTATTATTCTTTATATTTATAATGAATAAAATTGACTTATGTAAAACAATACAAACTAATGTTTCAAAATTAACAGATAATGAAAATTTAGAATTATTTAAAATAATATTAGATGCAAATGCGAATTATACTAAAAATAATAATGGTGTGTTTTTAAATCTTAATTGGATAGAAGAAGACTTACTTACTAAAATAAATAATTATATTATTTTTTGTATTGAATCTCAGAATGAAATTTCAAAATACGAATTAATGAAAACATTACTTAATGACAGCATAAATACAAAGGAAAATAATGGAGAAATAGAAAATATTTTAAATGCAGATATTGATAATATAGATTTAAAGACAACATCACAATCACTTAATGACGGGGTAATCAATACTGGCACCCAAAAACAAAAGTTTTCATCAAGTATGAAATTTTATTTATTGAAAAAGAAATTTATGAAGCAAAATAATATTTGCAATATTTGCTTAGAGAATGAATTAACATATGAGGATTATTTAATTACATAAAAAAATGACATATATATATTACTAATTAAATATATAAAATGATTGATGTGTTATATAATAAATTAACCTCAACTAATGATGCTTCAGTAATTGAATGGAAAGATATTAATACATGCATTTACAATAAACATTCACAAAATTTAAGTATAAAAGAAAAAAAAAAGCAATAAATGCTATTGAATAA
>Ga0208966_1000056_pt1 | contig 33742 bp, 16 predicted proteins | sample GreLakmeHU45MSRF_FD_187701 | JGI IMG/M metagenome (GOLD analysis project Ga0208966, IMG submission 187701) | Freshwater lentic microbial communities from great Laurentian Lakes, MI, USA - Great Lakes metaG HU45MSRF (SPAdes) | ecosystem: Environmental > Aquatic > Freshwater > Lake | place: Great...
ATTGCTGCCCTGGATCTTTTTCTCTTTTTCTTCTTACTGCAGATGCTACTTCACCTTTACTCATACTTGCTAATTTATCTCGTGAGAAACACTTAGGAGTTTTGGTTTCACCAGGTTCATTAGCACATGGAGACCCATCTGATTGTACCCAACCAGGTTTTCCATCCTTTGATTTAGACTTACCAAACCAATCACGAAGACCTTCTTCATTTACAACATCTTCATATGCCATTTGGATTTCAGTAATCAATATCTTTTTTATATTTATTAGTCCACTCTTCTCTAAACTGTTTGAATGTCTTCATTATCTAGTTGTTGTTGCTTTAAAAGCTTTGCTAGTTCTGCAGTTGATCCTACAAAAAGTGCATTATTAACTGTGGTTGGACCTTTTGGTTTGTCATCGTCAATATCTTTTACTTTCTTTTGAAGATCTAATAGTTTATCTGTAATGTCACCTACACTTTTAATGAGTTGTCCAGCAACTTCATATGCACGGGGCATCTCAGATTCTTGTGCTAATTCAAGAATTCCATTAATTGCTTCTTGTCCTTTTTCTATTAAAGAATATAAATTTCCTCTAGTATAATCGTAATCTTTTTTAACATCATCTACTACTAGTGCAACTTTCTCTATTTTTTCTGTTATTGTTTCAGATTTCACATCTATAGAAATTATATCACCATCTACATTAAAAGTTTCATTGAGTTTATCAAATTTTTTTGTCATTTTCATTCTATAGATCCACTAAATCCAAAATCATCACCCTCTTCAATTAACAAGTCATCTTCTGTAGTAATTGATTTAGCTTGTGCTCCAGAAAGATGTGATGTAATTGGTGTCCCATCTTTACCTCTTTCAACTGTAAGAACGTTTCCAGTTACGAGTGTTACATATACTTCTTCTCCTTCAATTTCCAAATACACACCCTTAACAATAGATGCTGCACTGTTGACTGTAATTAAAGTATCTTCTTTAGTAATATCCTTTGACAAAGTAGTTAGTACTGTACCAGTGTAATTTTTAATAGATCTTGGTAATGTTGTGTAAATAACATCTCTTGTCGTGCTTTTACTATCTCCAGAAACATATCCAACAGAAGTTTTTTTGATAACATCTTTTGTTGCAGAAGAAATAGGACCAAAGAGATAAGTTTTAGCAGTAAACCTTAATGTGTAAATAAGAACTCTTCGTGTAGTAAAGTTACCTTCATAATCATCCTGCATCGTAATATTTTCAAGAACTACAGGAACGTCTCTTTTTTCATTAATAATATCTACCAACTCAAGTGTCATTGAATATGATGGTTGAAAATATGGTAAAATTTGCTCAATAATTTGAAGTGCATCATCATTCAATTTGGACATAATGCTTAACTCAAACTGCATATTGTATGGAACTGGAAGATATGCTTTTTTAGTTTCAGTTCCGTCAGTTGAAGATTTTACAAGAAAAGTTTGTGTTGTTGTAGATTTGCGAGTTGGATCATAAGTTAATCCAGTAAATTCAAATGACATTCTTGGTAATGTAATTTGAACCGGTTTACTTAAATCTGGAGATTGCTCCAATCTTGCAAGAAATTTCTGTGTAGGTCCATATGCAAGTGGAACTTTAATTACACTTTTCACATTATCAGAATTATCTGTATGCTTAATGTTAATTTCGTTAAATAAAGAACCAAAAGAAACTACAGTTCTTCTTAAAATTTCGTGATAGAAATATTCAAACATTTTTTAAGTTCCGATGCTATTGGTTACCCAAGTTATAACTAATATTTATACTATGGCATTCCGAATGGATTAGTGCTACTAAAATCAATAATATCTTCTGCCTCTGTTTCTATATCACTATTATCAGAATATCCATCTTCAATTGCAAAAATATCAATAGATCTAAGTTTTCTTGAAGCACTTGATGCGGTTCCAACAATGGATTCTCCTGGTGTAAATGATCCAGAAACTGTTGCAACTTCTAATACATTAGTTATAACATTCCAAGATCTAACTCTTGCAGTTGTTCCACTTGTAGAACCTGTCACAATTTCGTTAAAGACAAAAGTTCCAACACCAACAATTTGTGGTGGGTTCTCAATAGTAATAATTGGTGATGTAGTATATCCTAATCCAGCATTTGTAATTCTAATTTGAGTAATTGTTCCTGCTGCACTTACTATAGCAGTCGCAGCAGCAGATACTGTTGCAATACCAGTAAATGTAATTGTAGGAATGCCAACATATCCACCACCACCATTTGTTATAGTAATTATTCCAACAACACCATTTCCAATAGTTGTTGTAGCAGCTGCTCCAACTCCATCTCCAAAAAACAATACTTTAGGAGCAACCGTATACCCTGCACCAGGATTAATAACTTCTACTGATTGAACTGATTTTGCTTTTGGGTCTATATTATCCGCACAAACAACAATTCCACCAATCATTGTTACAGATCCAATGCCAGTCACTCCTCCAGAAGGTGCTGAAGATATCGAAACTCGTGGTGCATGTGTATATCCACCACCTCTGTTTGTAACAGTAAAGAATCTTATACCACCATTTACAATTGTGATAATAGCAGTTGCTGTTACTCCAGCACCTATCATATTCAGTTTTTGTGTTCTGCCAAGAGAAATTGTTGAGATGCCACTTTCAGAACTCCCAGAAAGAACATTATCAATGAAATCAATCCCAGTGTCAATAACTTCATCTTCATACCTAAACAGTTCACATTTTAAAGTATAAACATAATTTGTTTGAAGTTGATAAAAGGGTTGCTCATGTTCAACAAATTTAATTTCAAATAATCTATCACCAAGAGGAAAATAAATTAAATCTCCTTCTTTAGGTCTTGTAGATAACTTAATATTTGCATGATCTTTAATTAGGGGTGTTATGTACTCTTCAAATCTTTCTTTTGATATTACAATTGTTAGTTCATTAAGTGCTTGAATACCAAACTTTGATAAGATTGTGGTATTATCACCATATCCATCAAAGTTTTCAACATATGCTTCAATTGGATATGAACGATCAAATGCGGATTCAATAACCTCCCGCATTATAGTTTTTTCTGTTATATATTTTCTTGGAAGATAATGAACTTCAACACCATACATTCGCAGTTGTTCATTTATAAGGTCTTGAATTAGACCTTGTTCTGATTTAGATCCTTGAAGAAAAAATGGGTTAAGCATAGTTTAACCAATCATATCGTATGGTGGAAGTTCATACGTATTGGACATTTTTTCCATAAGCATATCCAATTCCTTCTGTGCATCATCATACATTTGTCTTCCATTTAATTCAACTCCACCAGGAAGTTTAACTCCAGTAAACTTCATCATATTTTGTCCCCACTGACGTTTGATCAATGAAGTTAGGTATGGTTTAATAAAGGAATCATTATAAACTCTAGCATAATCATTTGGATCTAATGTTGAATAACAATCGATAACAAAATAATCATTTTCTTTTATAACCCCCCAATCAATATCCAAATATAATCTTTCTTGTCTTTTATTAAATCGAATTTGTTTTTGTGTATTTAGAAGAAAATCTAAATCTTCCAAATATGTTTTAACCATTGAATAATTTAAGAGCTCTGTAGCTCCTAAAAAATAAATGTCATTTAAGAACATTTGATATTTGATACTAAACATACCTCTTGAAGTATTAGCTCCATCAAATGTAAAAATTTTATTTACACCAATAACATTAGGAGGAAGTTGAATATAATTACTATTTTCTGTATATGAAAAAGTTGTTGCTGTTCCAACAATACTTGTTGTTACAGTAGTTGTTGCAATTCCAACGACATTATTAGATCCTACTACTGCTGTACCACGAGAAATATCTGCTGCTGTTGTTTTATATTTAAAAAAAGCAGGATAAACTCCATCAAAATGTCTTTCTTGAAAAAATTGAATTGCATCATCAACCAAATCATCAATCTGTTCATCTGCAACATTAATTTCAAGTACAGGCGCGCCTAGTTTTCTTTTACAGTAATCTATAAGTTCCTGTCTAGTTGATGGTTGCGCCATTTACTATTTTCCTTTAGAAATATTTATGATTAAAGTATTGGAAACTTTGCAAGAACTTCTTGCTGCTTAAGATACAGTTTAAAATAACATTTTGCAAGATTTCTAAGATCTTCAACATTATTAATAGTATCTATTTGACTGGTAAACTTAATGTATTCAAAACTTTTGTTTAAGTTTTCAAGAGTTATGTCATCAGGATTCATTAATTAACCTCCTAAGTAAAAATTTAATTTCATTCAGATCTTCTTTCATATTAGCAACATCAGATTCAAGATTTTGTACTTTTTCAGTCTCTTTTAATTTAGAGTCCCTCCTAGAAATGTATCCGTTGTATTCAGACATATTAGTGTTAATGATAGAATTTGTTTTGGGATCTCGGAGTAAGTTATCATGTCCCTTCACTTTAATATAGTCCATATTAGGCAAGTGTAATCACTCTCAGATTTCTTACTCTAGGAACATAAACTTGGTTAGTTGATGTCATAATAAGTTTAATCCTATATGATCTAAATGGTGCTTGTATATTTGCAGTAAAGGTGCGTTCTTTATAATCTAATTCTGGGGAAGCAAATCCGATAGAGTTTGATAAAGAAACAAATTTATCAGATGAACCATCGCTATCTTTAATATCAATAATTTCTCCTTCTGCATTAATATTTTTATATCCAGGAAATGGAATAAAGATTGGATTAAAATTGTTATTTTCACTAACTGCATAAAATGCACGAATGTCATGATAAAGATTTATATAAGCATCTAATATGATTTTAATAGAAGATGCTGGACTTTCTAAAGTAATTTCTTTTGAAATATATTGACATGCCGATGGATCTGGATCTATTGAATTTACTCTTGCATCGGTTGCATAGTTACTAATTGCACTATTTACTCTATTTGAAGTTAAAATTGCACTAATTCTTTGAGTGTCTAAAACCGGTGAAACTTTTGAATTAACAGTGTCAAGTCTTAATCTCATATTTATTGACCTATTACCCTTTAAATTGGATAATTTATTGCTTTCATTTACTTTTGATGCAATAATTCTTGTACTGCTTAAATAATTAGGAATATTAATTGTGATTGGTTCAAATCCATTATTACGGAACGAAACTTCATCTCCACTAATACTAGAACCAGTAATAGTTCTTACTTCAGCACTTAATGAAGTGCCTTGCACAGTTACATTATGAACCATTGGGGTAATAATTTCAAATGGCATATTTTGTGTTGCTGCAATATTATTTCCACCAGTTGATTTTGTTTGATTTGCATAAAGAACTGGGAAACTAGTTCCGACACTTCTATTAACACCATCAATAGATCCGTCAATTTTAATATCATAAGAATCAAAAGTAATTGGATTTGAAACGGTTACATTATTTAAATCATGTGTTTTATTAATTCTTCTCAAAGAAATTCCATTTATTTCATACTTATGTATTTGGGTTCCAATAGGATGTGTTTTTGGTGTGGATCCTTCTAACCCTCTGACAATGGTTCCAGAAATTGATGCTCCAGATACCAAAGTGTAAGAAATAATTTCATTACCAATGATTGCATATCCAGGATTAGTAGTACCAACACCGACATTTTCAAAAGCAGAGAAAGCACTAGAGTCATCAACAGATATTGATCCCGTAAAATCTGCTGCCAATTGTGCAGTTAATTTAGTTGGATTAATGTCCGATTTTACATTAGAAATTGTAACTAAGTTATCCCTAGAATACATTCCATGATTTCTATGATCTACTTTAACGTGCAGTCCATCAGTTTCAGTAATTATTTCATTAACCAAAACAGTAGTTCCATTTAAATTTATTTCTCCAACGCCAGATTTAATGTATGTAATCGATTTACCAGCACCAACAACAAACTCTCCTTGAACATTATCTAATATAATTTGATTAATGTCAATGACACTTTTAACTGATAATCTTGCATTTATACCAACATTTGTTGCTCCAATATTGGAAATTCCAAGCACATCTCCAATTTGATATCCAGTCCCCCCAGAAGTAATATCTGCATTAATTACCTTCCCCCCATTTATTAAAATTGAACCAACTGCATTTCTACCACTACCAGTAATTGTTTGTAAACTAATTCCAGTAAAAAGTTGCTCACCAGACGATGGGGTATATCCAATGCCAGCATTAATTATATTTAATGTATCTGTTGCAGCTCCCGCGCTTCCTACATAATTACCAGATGCATTTGTTCCGGATTGTAAAACAGTATTTCCAAGAGTTAAAAAACCATCAGTAAGGTTTGCTCCTAAACTAAGCCTAATTTTTCTAGAAGTAAAGTTAAGTGAATTTGGCATCAATTGTGCAATTTGCTTGTTACCTCTAGAAAGTTCTGGACTATAAACTTCTACGGTTCCAGAATCTATAAAATCTGCACGATAAAGATTAAATTTAAGATCTTCCCACTGACTTGCTTCCCAAGTAGAGGCATTTTGAGATTTAAATAGTGATCCCAAATATGGTTGATTGGAAATAAATGATTGAGTTAAGAGATCAGTTTCTCCAATTCTAGAAATATAAACACTATATTTTGTAGAGTTTGATGCCAAACACATACAATATTCCTTACCACCTTCAAGATAGACGGGTGCTTTAAATCTTATTGGTGTAGCAATTGATCCATCACCAGATGTTTGAACCTGATTAGGTTCAATAACAACTTCTGAAAATGGAATAACATTTTGCGTTGGAAATCCATTTAGCATCGTTCTTAGTTGGAACGTTACTGGAATATCCATATCATCTTTAGATCTGAAGAAAACATCACACCTAGTTAAGAAAAGTCCAACTTCATCATCAATTAAAAATGATTGTGCAAGGGGATCATACCATCCAATAATTCCTTGTCTTTGTGTTTGTGCAATAACTCTACTACCAACAACCTGAGTTCCGGTAGTTCGTGAAAGAGATCTTTCTTCAAATTCTTGTTTGTTTTCAATTCTAGCATTTCTAATTGATATAATATTTTCCTGAACAGTTTCTAAAATTCCACTTGATAAAAATCCTTCTTCAGCAATTGTTGAAGCAAGATTCTGATCGTTTAGGTCATTATTCACTAATGTAAAAGTTTTATTTCCTGCTTGAAATCTAGGATGAATACCTATATTGGGATTTGGAATGAAGAAACTTCCTATTAACGTTGATGATACATCTGGAATAAGTTTTATATTTGTAATTATAGCTTGAGCTCCACTCGTTTGCCCAACAAGCTCCATTCCGGATTCTACATATCCACTGAAAGTTCCCTGAGGTTCATTTGATAAAGAGAAAGTATCAACGTTTAAAATATTTGATGTTGAAGAATAGTTTGGTTGTAATGTTTGATTTGTATATGGATTTTGTGAAAATGTTGTGTTTGGAGAATTATATGGACCTTCTTTATGATTTGATTGCGATACTCTAAATCTTATTTCTACAGGTGAAGATGAAATCGGTCCTAATCCAGTAGATCCAACTTTTCCAACCACAGTTTCTCCAACTTGAAATACACCAGAAAGCATATTGATTTCTAATAATTTAGGAACACAATACTTCGTTACATCAATGTTATCAAAGAATGCATAAATTTGAGTAAGTGGCTTTAATTTTTTACTAATAAATTGAATATTACGAGATCTCATAGACGCAATAACATCTCTACTTACGGTTCTATCACCAACAGATGTTGTATCAAATTGTTCAGTAATTATTGTTCTAACACCAGATCTGTTTGATATTCCAGTATCCTTAACTTCTCTAAGTGTTTCTTCAATAGTAGTTGAGGCATCTACTGTACCAAAAGTTGGTCGTGGTACACCGTCATTACCCCAATCAGGTTTTGGAACATCTGCTGGTCCAACATTATTAACTGTTGTTCTTGTTGTTTCTGTAATTTCTTGTCCTATCCAATTATCAACCCAAGAATTCCAAGTTGTAGGAGAAAACCCTGTTTGTGGGTCAACATTAAGAGTTCTTCCTACAAGGGCAAGAGTTTCTGCATAATTTCCTTGTGTATTGATAATTTTTGCTTCAGTTCTTACAGTATCTACCCAGGTATCAGATGCCGGAGTTAATTCTAATGTACCTTGCCAAAAACTAATCAGAAAAGGAGTAACACTTTCCGATCTTGTTGCAAAAGTTTGTTGTAACCACAAAACCTCCGCATAATCCAAAGTAATAATGTCACTAGTTTTTCTAACATTAACTCCTTCAACTGGAGAAAATGCTAGATCAAATGTTGGATCTACGTTTTGTACTGGACCAAAACTCAAATCAACAGAACTCGTATAATGTGCTGGTCTTAATTCTTTATTTTTTCCATCTATACTATTTTTAATTTCAATACTAGTTTCTTGTGCTAATATTGTGGTAAAATTATCTACAAAAAATCCAGATTTAAATCTATTTAATCCTGCAGAATCTGGAACAAAGAGATTGGCAGTATTTGTTTCAAGCAAAGATAGTGAAGTATAATATTCTAAATTTTTAATTCTATTTTCAAGTTGTCTAATATCTACCGCTCGATATCTTTTATGTTCTAAAAATTGAAGAGATATTTGTGACGTTGAATATGTATATGGTGGGAACGTAATAACGCCTATCTCAAGAGCGTCGTCCACAGAATCTGGTTTTTGGGGACTTTCTGCTGGAGTTCCATATTTAACTATAAATTTTCCATCTTTTGTTAAGAAAATTCTATCAATTCTCCCCAGATAGAAAGAAAAATCAGTCAAAATTTGTTCATCTGATGCAAGAATATTTGCTGCAGAGTTGCCAGAAGAATTGAAAGTTCTTCCTAAAAATTCAAAAGGTGACCTTGCATTCTCAGAAACTGTATAAGGAGAAACTCTTGGTCGGATATCAATAATATCTGATATACTGTTACTATCAACAACCGATAACTCAGATCCATAATCAAATGTGCTATATGAGTTTATTGTTGTAATATCACCATCATCCGAAGAACCATAAAAACCACTTGTAAAATAAACTATTATTTTTTTATTCGGTTCCACTGCATTTGATTTTCTTTTAATTGTCCCATAATCATAAAAAGATCCTTTTTGTCCAGATGAAAATGTATAGTTAAAAGAAATATTAAAACTTGATGAATCTAAAGCAACAATTACTGCTTGAATTTTAGATTCTCTAAAATATACAGATTGTCCTTCTCTAAAAGTATTTTCATTTTTTGGAATAAAGGATATTTGTACTGCACTTAATCTTTCTGCAACAATACCAATAGGACCTCCACCTTCTCCTACAATTTCTTCTCCAATTATTAAATCAGAGGTTGTATTGGTTGGTCCATTAAGATTTGAAAAAACCATTTTTGGTGCAGAAGGATTCTCAGTATCTGCTGATTCAAAAATACCATGAATTTCAATAACATCAGGTACATTTAATGAAATATTTTTGTCTTGTACTCTAGTTCCAAAAGCATAATTTCCATATGTAAGACCATCGTCCAATGTTGTTGCTCCAACACCAGACCCTGCATTTATTGATTTATTGATAATAACACTATTAACTCTATTTTTTATTTTTTGTTTTGCTTTTGGTTTAATTTTTCTTATGGTCGTTGTTAGTCTTGCTCCGGCATCGTTAGAACCCAAATTAAAAATTTGAAGTTCTGTCCCACCACTAAGAAACAAAAACCTATCTGACGTTAACAGTTCGGTAGAACCATCAGATCTTATTAATGAATATCTTTCTTCATCAAAAGGTAAAAATGTTTCATTTTCTCCTGCAACAACTGAAGAAGAAAGCTGATTAGATATAATATTGACATTAAAAGATTTTCTAATAGATAAAACAGCATTTGTTAATTCTACTGAAGAAATATTATTTTTTGGAAGTTTTGTATATAAAGTATTATCTGATGAAGATGCTAAATTAGTTCCCAATACTTTTAAATCTGAAACTGAAAGTAATGAAGTTGGAAATTCACCAACACATACTCCAGGAACCTCTGCAATTTCAATAGAAGGACCTAAAGGATCAATTACTCCACCAATTTGAATTGACGATTCTCCTACAGATATAACTTTTCCATAAAAAGGATCTACGGTACTTCCTGTTGCATAAGAAATTATATTGTCTTTTTTAATTGTTCCTGGAAACAATTTATTTGGTGATATTATATCATTTGTAAATAATAAGTTGCTAAAATTTACTGGACTTCCTGTAATTAAAGAAGAAATAGTCGTGAATTCTAAAACAGTTCCAATTCCAATTGCAAAAGATACTGTACTCCCGGTTCCAATAGTAATAAATGTTGTACCTACACCGACAACAGACAATCCACGATTTATACGAGATATTATAATATTTGTACCAGCAATTAATGAAGAAACATTGTTAAATCTCATGACTTCTCCAATTTCAATCGCAGAAGATATTGTACTTCCGGTTCCAATAGTAATAAATGTTGTGCCTACACCGACGACAGACAATCCAAAATTTATACGAGATATTGTAACGGCAGTTCCTACTGAAATTGTAGAAGATATTGTACTTCCAGTTCCAATAGTAATAAATGTTGCACCTAAACCAACAATAGGAGCATTTGTAATTGCAGCTCCAACACTAATAGAATTTCCTATGGCAACTCCAGAAAGATTTGTAACAAATATTTGTGTTGATCCAATACCAACAAAAGAAGAAATTGTTGTAAATGCAGGTGTCCTTACAAGATCGAAAGAACTTCCAACAGTAACTCCAATAGGAACTGTAGCAAACAACACAGTAGATCCTATACTCACACTCCTATCAATTGATAAATTAAGTAAACTTCCTGTTGTAGACCCAGATCCAATAAAGATAGACGTTGTACCTAAACCAACAATAGGAGCATTTGTAATTGCAGCTCCAACACTAATAGAATTTCCTATGGCAACTCCAGAAAGATTTGTAACAAATATTTGTGTTGATCCAATACCAACAAAAGAAGAAATTGTTGTAACTACAGGTGGCCTTACAATATTAAAAGAACTTCCAATAGAAATTTCTGTGGTGGGTGAAACAAACAACACAGTAGATCCTATACCCACACTCCCAGTAAGTTGTAAATTAAGTAAACTTCCTGTTGTAGATCCTGTTCCAATAGTTATAAATGTAGATCCAACACCAGTTACAAATGCATTTGTAACTTCAGAATCAGATCCAATAGTAACAGAACTTCCTACAGATACTCCAGAAGTGTCATCTACAAAAATCTGAGTTGATCCTATACCAATTGTTGATGTAACAGTAGTTCCTAAGAAATCAATATTTGAATTATACGCAAGAGGAGAAATTGTTGCAAATCCAATAAAAGATGAGGTTGATTGAATAGTATCAGCAGAAAATATAAATCCTCCTCCCAGTGTACCATAGACTGATTTAATATCAGAAATATTATATGATGTAACTGCAGTTGCTACTCTATTACCAGAAATCCCATTAAAAAGTAATGGATCATCTTTTGAAAAATTACCACTTATATCATATAAGGTGATTAAATTCTTTGCACTAACTGCATCTTTAAGAAACCCAGTTGCCCCACTATTTTTTCCTTCAACAAAAGTTGGAACTGCTAGTGTAATAGGCTCATTCAGACTAATTTCAACAGTAGTTTGAACATCATATAAAGAAAGACTCCATTCATTTAAGTGCGTCAATGTAGTTCTATATGATCCAGATTCTAGCTTAAAATCATATACTCTAGCAACACCTATTTCCTTACCAGGTACAGTGGTTTGATTATCACCAACTCTCTCATTTCTTAAACTTAATACATACGTATTTCCAATTCCAATTAGAGGAGCTCCATAAACTCTATTTAAAAATAATGTAGGTCCTGTATTATAATTAATTGATTGATTTTCTAGAGTTTTAACAGTTCTTGGTTTTGGTACATCTAAAAATGTTGAATTAATCGTTTCTACTTCATACCCCATAATGAATGCTCTACCTGGGGATACTTGATAAATTGATAGAGCATCAGATGGAGTTAGTCCACTAGAAGTAAACTGACCAATTTGATAAATACCCTGATTTCCTCTATTATTATTTAAAGACTCTTTTACTGAAACATCAAATGGAGTATGAACAGAATTTCCAAATTGAGCATGAAATCTTTTTGCTAATACATCATTAATTATAGAATATTCAGATGATTTTACTAAGGTTTTTAAAACACCATCAGTTATAGTTGTTAATTCTACAAAATTATTATCATCATAATCATTTAAACTCTTTTTAAATAATGATGTTGTAATTTTTAATCTATCTGCACCAGGTGCCGCATAATTATTAAATCCTTGTGAGTTATCATTTAGTCTTTGATCAATATCTGAGTTAATAATTTGTTCATTTACAAACAAACCAACTCTATAGCTTGGTTTATTACTATATTGCTCAAGAATCAAAGTTTCGGTATCTACATTTACAAAATTTCCACGAATAAAATAAACACCATTTGTAATGTTAAAAGCAGATCCAATTGCTGCAGCATTTTTTGCAATAGTTGTTGCAAAAGGTTGACCTGAAGCAATAGTAGTATTTCCTAAAAGACTGGAAGTAATTTGTATATCTGCAATTAATGATTCTCCATCAGCAAATATTTCAGTTATATTATTCTGAGAACTTGAACTCAAGTAATTAATGTAAAGAGTGAGATTTCCTCTTTCCGATTCTTGTGAAGAAAGAACTTTATCTACAATTGCAGTTACACTAGAATTTGCCCCAGTAATTTTAACTCCAACAAGTTGATTTACATATGCTTCAACAGGGACTCCCAGAAAAGTATTTTCAAGTTGAATACAATAGTATAATTGTGTGTACCCAGTATTTCCCGGTATTACTTTAGCACCTTCTTTAAAAAAATGTTGCCCAAACTTTTCAATTTGATTTTGAAGAATTGATTGAAGAGTTGTTAATTCTCTTGCCTGGACAGGAGTTCCGGGTTTAAAAAGAACTTTATGATAGTCATTATTTGCATTAAAGTCATCAAAATACGGTGCTACATTGAGATTAGTTTGCTGAGACATAATTTTTTAGAATTGCAAAATGACTTTAATATCTTCTTTTTGGTTTGATGATCTTGTAATAGATGGTCTATTATCTACATAAATTATATTTCCAGAATATTTTGTTGTTTCTGGATTTGCAAGACCATTTGTAAACGATTGTCCGAGGTAATACGTTCTATTATTTATCACAGTAGATAAACCTGTAAATGAAGTATCAATAGTTAAATTAGATGAACCTCCAACGATTGAAACACTTCCACCACTACCAGGAGAATTTGTAAAATTAACTTTGCCAAACCCATATGTTGGATTTGTTATTGCAACTCCGACTGCTGAAAATCCTGAATTAGATCTATCTTGCCAATATTTTAAGACACCAGTTACTTGATCATAACTAATGACTCTACCAACAGCAGTAGTTGCTGTAGACACTGTTTGTGTAATAAGTGAGTCTGGAGTAAAAATTGCAGAATTAACTCCAATTCCAGTTAATTTAAGTGCGTAAACAGCACTTGCTTTATCTAAGGTTAAAATTGAAGACGAATTAAATGATGTTGGATTTTGTACAATTCCCACTCTTGCAATTTGATTTCCTGTAATAAAATCTGGATTTTCGACATCATTTTCAATTCTAGAATACATCAAAACATTATATGCACCCAATTCCCTATAGATATCTTTTCCATGCCCCCCTTTAGGTGATATAATTACATCAAATGTTGGTTTAGTAGTTCCAGTAGGAACATTTCCTGCAACTAAATCAACAGTACCAAAAGTATATCCAAAACCTTGATTTGATATTACAACTGATTCTACTTTTTGGTCATTATCAACAACTACAGTGCATTCTGCTCCTGTACCATCACCTTGAATAGGAACTCTTGTATAAGTTTTATTGGCAGATCCTACAGAAATTCCTCTATTTGTAATTGTTATAATTTTTATAGATCCATCAACTGCATTATTTCTAACTGAAGCATTATCGGATCCTGTCTCCCAATCTATAGGAACCGGCATAAAATCAGTGGATTCAAATTTAATAATATCAATAGGTTTAATAGTATAAAGGTACTTCCAAACATATCCATCACCACTAGATCCTGCTGCTCTTGGTTCTAAATCAGTGAATAATGGTTCATCAAGTGAAGATCTACCATTCGGACTATCAGAACTTGTTCCATTCTGTAAGCAAATATAAACTCTATAATCACTATTTAAGATATAATATGATGATAAATATAAATTAGTTGCACCAGAAACTTTTGCAGTGTTTGATCTACTATAGTCATGACGATACATATCAAAAGTTGTACCAGAAGACCAAAAACGTTTCTGAACCACCTGTCGAACATCACTTGAATTAATTTTTTTTAATCCAATCATAGTATCCCAATAGTCATTTTCCTCATTAAAATTATCTTTTGGTGATGGGGGATTTGTATCCCAATCAGATTGAATATTGGTGGGATTTGGTAGACCAACAAAAGAATAATAAGAATTTACTGAAGAAGTTACTCCTGCAACAAAATTCTTTGCATTTAATATTCTAATTTGGTCGGTTATAATTGCTGCCATTTTATGATAGTTTTTTATTATTTATTTAAGTAATAACATAGTTTTAAAATTTAAGTGGAAGAGTTCTCTTAACAACACCAGAAGTTGAAATTCCGCCCACTCCAACATTTCCATAGAAATTGTAAGTGTTTTCTTTAGACCTCGATGTTAATTCAATTTTTCCCCAACTAAAGTTACCAAAACTAATTGAAGTGGTTCCTATTCCTACTCCCAAATATCCACTAATTGTTGATATACCACTAACTATTGCACTAACTCTTCTTACAGTAGTTGTTGCACTGCCAACTGTTGCAATTCCAATCGCAGTGTTTGCAACACTTACATTGCTTACACTTTTTACTTGATAAACATTATTAATAAAATTGGTTCCAATTCCTATGATATTATTACTAGTATCTCTTGATGTTATTGATGTTGTTGCAAAACCAATATTTGAATCATAAACTAAGAAGTAATCACCAGTTCCAATACCACTAACTGTGAGTGCAGTTCCAGCAATAGAGGCATCTCTTAAATATGAATTAGTCGGAATATAAAAATCAAATATAATACCAGTTGCAGTAGTTCCAAATCCAACGATAACACCAGAATCACCTGTATATGAAGCAACACCAACAGTCTCTTTGATCGTACTTGGTGATTCAATTAATACCTGTGGAGGAGTGGTGGATATATAACCACCCCCTCCAAATGTAACTGCAATTCCTGTTACGACTCCTTCAGATACGGTCACAGATGTGAGAGTAGTATTTTGCGCTGCTGTGGTTCCAAATCCAATTGGTTGAGAAATTGATACTGTTGGTGTGGTTGTATATCCAACTCCACCATTACTGATTACAATTGAAGTTACTGTTCCTGCAGTTGATACTATTGCGGTTGCAGATGCTCCAACTTTATCATTTTGAGAAATAATGACAACTGAATTTTGGAATGCTAGTGAGTTGGGATTTGTGGATATTGTTTCATTTATTGGATTAAAAAATGGTCTTATATTATCAACGTAAAGAATAGTGCTTCCAATTCCAACTGATTGAATTAAATATGATGTTGGAGTAATTCCAGCCTCATATAGAATTCTATCCTTTCCAATTTGTATTTCATTAATAATCTTATCCTCAGTTTGTCTGCACCATGTTACAGGTCTTTCAAGAGTTTCGTCATTAACATTTCCTGGACCAAAATATGGGTTTGTTTTAACTAAATCTGTAGAATCAATTCGAGTAACTGTTCTTTCTTCTTCTTGAAGTCCTGGGAGTTGTCCACGATAAGAGTCATAATTAATTGTTAGTTCATCACCAACCTTAACGGTTTCTAGAATATTAACATCTACAACGTCAACAGATCCACTTCCACGATAGAAAATAATTTTTGAAGTATCCCCAATTTTTGGTGGTTCTGCAAATGTAATAATAGTGCCTCCTGGGAAAGTATATCCTTTACCAGGAACTTGCAAAATATCATTGATAAATACTAATAAAGTATCTTGAATATTAATATTCGATCCTCTGGCAGAACGAACAGAAATTAAATCGCCAGATAATTTTAGTTGGAAAGCAACAGTTTGTCCATTAAATTCAAAATCAAGAGGATCAAGAACTTGAAGTTCTCCAATTGACCATCCAGTAAATTTATCAGCAAAAGTTTTTTGTATGGTTAGTTGGAATTCATTAAATGATGATCCTGTTGTTGGAATCCCAATTATACCTCCAATTGGAACAGTTAGAATTTGATTATCACCATAACCATATCCAGTGTTAATAATTTCAAAATCAATTATACTAGATCCTTGACCAACAACAATATTAACTTTTGCTTGTGTACCAACACCCGAAGATCCTGAACTGTAAATAAGAGGAATATTTGAGTATGATAATGGGTCATCAAATATTACATATGGCGGATTTGTAGATGTATATCCTGTGCCTGGATTTGTAATCGCAATACTTACAATTCTACCATTACTTACCGAAGCAGTTCCAATAAATTCAATAGTTGGAGTGCTAGTTGAAGAAAGTGCAACACCAACTTTAACAACTTGAGCACCAGAACGATATCCAGATCCACTATTACCAATGCTGATTGCTGAAATAGTACCAGCAACTGAAACTGCTGCCGTCCCTCCCGCAGAAACTAAAGGTTGATATCCAAATCCTCCAGTTGATCCAACAGATACAATAATTCCACCTCTTGGAATACTTGCATTATTAACATCATAAGAAACTGAAGTTGCTGTTCCAGTAAAGGTAATTGAAGTTATTCCTACAGATTCTGATAAAGTATAATTATACGTTGATCCCGGACCTTGAAAAACGTCATTAATTAAAATAACTGCATTTTTAGTTGAAACATCAGATACATTAACACCATTAGATTTCAATGTAAATGTTTTACCAATACCATTAAATCCTGCAGAAATATCGTCAAAAATGTAATTTTTACTATAAGTTTCCTCTGATGAGTTTGTAACTCCAGATCTTATAAAGGATCTTCCTTGGAATGACGATCCTGTTGATATACCAACCCAATCTCTCTCATCAGAACGATTTGTTGTACTGCTGAACGGAAGGTTTCCAAAAGGTGCTTCTACAAAATTAAGAACATTATCAATTATATTATAATTGCCAGTTACCTTAGTGACCAGAAATCCTGTTGGATATCCAGCAACTGATGTTCCCAATCTTGGTCTACGAACCTGAATAGCATTAGTGCTTCCAATACCAACACCATCAACTCTCATTACTTCATTACCAATTTTAATTAAATCTCCACCAAAGAAAGATGTAACTTGGTTGAGAAATATCTTATCGTCAGTTGTAAAGACATTAGTTGATAATGTTGTTGTAGTTGCAGTAGAAACTATTGGGGATTGAATAACATTATCAAGTGCTAAAATTACCCTTGCATTTTGATTTGTACTAACAAATCTATGCGAAGTTCCAATTCCGACACTAACAATATCTAAAGTTTTTGGTATATCTTTAAGAGCATCTTCTGCACTTCTTGCTAACTTAACATTGTTTGCATCAACTTTTACAATATATACATTTTTGGGAAGTTTATCGGTAATTCCAATTCCAGCAAAACTGGTTGATGCAATTCCAATTGCTTGTGTTGTTCCTTCTCCAGCATAAGTATACTCAACTTGTTCTCCAGTTACAAAGAAATGGTTTGATACAGAAATAACATTTAAATTTGTATCAATAACTGTAGAAGCACTGCCAACAAAATATTTTTCGAATATTGGATCATTTTTGTAAGTTATATCAAAGGCTCGTTTGATGGCAGAATCAGTTCCTTCATAAGTTCCAAAGTTTGTTTGAACTTTTGAATCTATGAAATCAGTTATATCCTTATCATCATCTTGATGTCTGAGTGCATTTAAATAAACTTTTACATCAACAGCAATATTTGCTAATGGTTTGAATGTTAACTCTACTATTGAAGAAGTTCTTTGAACACCAATGGTTCCAAGGCCCGAAAGAGTATTGACAACTCCATATTCTGTAACATAAACATTTGGTTGAACGTCAATTTCGTTAGTATTATCATCAACAACAATTATTTCTGATAATTGATGAACATTATTTGTGTTATCAGATATTTGAACAATAAAGTATGCACTATCGTAGGCATCAGGATAACTACTAATACCTACAGGTGTTGGAGTTGATGTTGAAGCAATAGAAGTAGATTTACCTTCTAACCTAGCGTGTTTTATATCATGATTCACCGCACCAACAGTTGATGTGGCCGCAAACGCAACTTGAGTAGTACTAACATTGACTGTTGTAGTAACTTGAGAATTTGGTATGAAATCAACTTTGAGTTGCCCACCAGAAAGATATGGGTAATATGTTCCAAGTCCCGTGCTTGAATATAAATTGAGAGAATGATTTGTTAACTGCCCGTATTCCAAAAATTCTACATTAGTTCCATCATGAATTATATTCAATTCATCAAATTCATATTGATTTGTAGTCGATGAAGAAATTGAAACCAAAACCTTCATAGATCTATAGGTATTTGCAATTCCAATAATAGTAGTAGTAGTTCCAGCAGAAACAACAACACTACTTGATCGAATATCAACAATACTCCCAAAGGTTGTGCTTCCTATACCAGAATGACTATCTTCAATGTTATATGAAAGTGAGGATATATTAAAATCATTAATGCTAAACTTGGTTGGGAAAAATTGAAGAACTCCCTCAGTTCCATCAATAATAAAATCAAAGGATCCCATATCATAAGTGCTTTCTACTCTTGCATATTGATTTAAAAATATATTACCAACATTATCAATAAGAGACGTAATAATTAGAAATTGTCTTTCTCTAGAATACCTCTTGTCACTTACATATATAAAATATTTTTGTGATTTCACACTCGTCAGATTAAACCTAGAAATTTCAGAAAAACGAGTTGGTCTTGGATTGCTGTTAAATTGATGACTAATATCATCAATAGTCAAAACTCTGTTTCCTACAGATTCTGCATAATCTTGTAAAACTCTATTTGAAAATATTATTTCATTTGAAAAAATTTGAGATCCAATTTGAAGTGAATTTTCTTTTACTAAATCAAAATCATAAACACAATTTAAATTTACAACACTAATAATGTCACTTATAACATCAATAAAAGTTAAATCGGATGGTAAGTTAATATTAAGTGAATTGCTAGTAATTTCTGCAAAAGTAGAAGGAGTTTCTAATTGAAAATCTGAGAATTTTTTAAATCCAGTAGTGTGATTTAAAGAACTTACTACATCATTCCAAGTATCAAAATCTACTGTAGATTTAATTGAATACGAAAAATTTTGATAATAATCATTGTCTTGAATTCTTTGTATACTACTATTTAATACTCCAGCATCAGATTGGTTCCCATGTAAAAATCTTGACGTTGCATCAAGATTAAAAAATGCATCAAATTTTGCAATTTCAGATACAACTCCTTGAGTTCTTGAAGAGGATCCCTTTATAACTTCTCCAAGTTTAAAATTCTTTTTAGATAAGATCGTTACAAAATTTGATTTTGGATTCCAACCTTCCACTATTCCTGTAGCAGATTCTGATGTTACATTTTCTCCTATAAGATAATCATTTTTTTTCAAAACCACATTAAAAATTGGAAAATGTTTTTGTGAAATAATTTTACCAGAAGAATTCTCAGAGTCGAAATTGCCTGGAAATTCTGAACCAGCAAGAAATTCATTTAGATTGTACACTACAGATCCACCAAGTCCCCCAAGGTTTTCAGTAACTGAAGTAAGTGTAAAAAGTTGATAATTATAATTTTCTGAATTATATCCTTTTCCGGTTGATCCAACTCCTACACTAACATTTTCAATTAAAACTTTGTCATTCACTGCAAAAGGGAATGAATTTACTGTACTAAACCCAACTGATAATGTAATGGTTACATTTTTATTTGATGTATTAAATCCAACAGAACTAATATCAACTCCATTTGAATTTTGAATTGGTAAAATTGTTGGTGCTACATTGTTTAGTCCAAACGTGTTTTTTAAAATTTGTACTTGAGTATTGCTCAAAGTATATTTTAAATCAGCGTCTGAAGCAATCTTACCAGTTTTCCCATCTAAAACTATAATTTTTGGTGCAGAAGTGTATCCTCTTCCAAATGAAGATATTCCAATAGATTCAAAACATGAAAGAGGATCTATTCGCATAACTTGTGGAACTACTACACTAGGTCTCATTGTTAGATCTGATGGGAAATCAAATCCAATATCATTTATTTTTACAGAATTAATTTTACCAATAGAAGTGCTCGAAGGTTCTAATATTGCCCCAATTCCAGTTCTAGATATAATATTTGAAATTTGTGGAATAGAAAAATAATTCAATCCTTTGTTTGTTATTTTAATTTTTGAAATAGGTCCATTAGCATTTAATGAACTGGTTTCGTATTTTATACTAGATATGCCTGAAGTATATAAATTTTCTTCCGGAACTTTTGTGATATCATAGGTAAATGACGTACTAGATCCTGATATAATTTTATGTTGTCCATTGTATTGACTTTTATAAACTTGAATTTCATTATTTGATAAAACTTCACGATCTTCATTAATTAACTTTTTATTTTCGGGAAGAGTTCCATTATAAATTGGAACTAAATTATAATAGAGTTTTTGTGGTGTGTTTTTATTAATTGATAGAGAAACTCTTGCATCACTTGTAATTCCAACAGTTCCTACTTTTTGCACATTAAAAAGTTGATCACTAGAGTTGCTATCATAATTTTCCGTAAAATTAGAGTCTTTAAAGAATTTTAAATCAAATGCAGGATAACGTGTTGCTTGTTGAGTATATGAAAGAGAAGGATCTGATAAATCAAATATAACTAAAGAGTTTCTATATACTTGAATTGGTGGATTGATTGCAGATAATGTTCCATTTGATGCACTAGTAATGCCAACAATCTCGGGTTTTACGTTAATAGAATCATAGTAAGTATTAGTAAGTTTAATATTATTAGTATCAACTATATAAATAAAATATTCTTTATCACTCTCAAGCCCAACTGCAGGAACGGATGCGGTGTGAATTACTTTTTGTCCATTCTCAAATTTATGATTTAAGATTGTAATTGTATTTGTAAGTGTATTAATTCCAGCAGAAATAAAATCTTTTGGATTTACTAATACTTTTCTAGAATAATCATTATATTTGAAAGTAAATGTGGTTGATATAGATGGATTTACATCAACAAAAACAATATCATTATTTAAAAGTCCATGACTTTGTGCGGTAGATACTGTAATAGTATTTTTTGAAATATTTCCTGATAAACTATTATATTTTGTTTTAAAACTATGATTGTTTCCTGTGCCCACATTTGTAAAGAATAGAGTTCCCATTTCCCGAGTAGTACTTGCAATTCCAACGAAAGTTCCTCCAGTTCCAATTCCAATTTTAAATGTAGAGATACCAATTAAATCATTCGATATTTTTGCAACATAAACTATAGATTGGTCTGAAATTGATACCGAAGTTGATATTCCATTTGTAGAAACTCCAATCGGATTTCCACCATTTGTAGAGTAAATTAATTCATCACCAGTGTCTAATCGGTGATTTGAAATATAGATAGATTTCGTAGGAATAAAAATTTGTGTAGCACCAGTTCCCGGATTTGAAAAGATTATGGTAGAACCAATTCCAATTTCCGAACGAGTGCTGAAAGTCACCACAGTTCCAATACCAAGTACATCTGCAACTGTAGATGATGTTCCAATTTGAACAAATGTGGATGCAACAGAAACAATTGGTCTAGTTGTAATTGTGCCTGGACCTACTACACTAATAGAACTTACACCAGCAATAATTCCGGTTGTATCAACAACAAAAATTATCGTCGACCCAATTCCAACAGGTGAACTAATAGTTGTTGTACGAAAAACTATATTTTTTGCAACAATTGTTCCTAATCCAACAGCATCAATTGGATTGAAATAATATTCACGATTTATTTTATAATCATACTGTGACCTAAATCCCGAATTTATTGTAAATTTTCTAGAATTCTCATATAAAGGAGTAGTAATGCTATGAGAAGATCCAACAGTTCCATTTACTGCACGAAGAACTCTAATTCTTGATGATCCTACATCAACATTTAATACTTTAATTTTTTCTGTTCCTATTCCCAGAATATCATTTTCTCTAATATTTGGATAATTTAAGTTTCCTGCGACAGAAAAATAAGTAACAATTCCAGTTACTGCCGTGCTACCAATACTAACGGCAATGCCAATTGTATTTGTTGATATTCCAATTCGATATGATCCTTCAATCAAAGATGATGTTGTATTTAATCCAGAAACAACAACCAAAGCAGTATTTGTAAAATTATGTGGATTTTCAGAAAATACTAAGAAATTTCCTCGGGGTGTAGTTGGATAAAATTCAACATTAGATATTGAAGTAGTTGCTACACTGATTGAATTTACAGATTTTCCGGAAATTCTTTCTATTTCGGCAGAAGCATTGTATCCATCAGTACCTTCATTATCAAATATTAATTTATCTCCAATTTTATATTCAACACCACCAGAAGTTATGTTTATTGTTTCTATAAAACCTGAAGAAGCATATTTAATGTCTGCGGTCTGATTTAAAAGATTTTGAAGGTCTACGTATTGATAAGGAGTGGTAAAAGAATCACTTTCAAGTAAATTATATGGATTAGTATTTCTTGAAAAACTAGTTTGATTTAAATCAAAATCACTTTGATTTGATGTTTTTTTGAAATTAAATTGATTCGGTTTTGAATTAAAATTATTCCCAATTAAATATGGAAATATTGGTGACTTATATCCATCAAAGGGTCCAGATGAGTCTGCACCAGAATTATTAATTGTTGCAAAATATGCATATGTTCCATTTGGATATTCTGGAGTGACACAAAATCTTCCATTATTTTTGTCCAATACAGTTTCATCAGAAACTTGAAAGTGACTATAATCTTGAATAAAAAATCCATTAGGAAATGAAGATAATGAAGGTCTATTTTGTGTCAAATTAAGTCCTGACTTAAGTTTATATCCAGACTTCATTTGAGATACTATTCCACCTTGTTTTGTGGAGTACCCATATGGACCATAGATTGGATTTCCATCATATGCCCACCCTATAATTGGTGAGTGGTCAGTTGATAATACCTCATCATCTCCAATCTTTCTTAAATCTCTTTTTCCATATAAAGTATTTCCATCAGAGTCTGAAGAATAAACAATTTCTCTAAGTTTTCTTGGTGCATAAAGATGAGAATATTCCAATTCGAAATTTTCATTAATTCCTTCAGATAAAACTCCATCATCATCGGAGATAATTGATAGATTTTTTTCAAAAATATTAACATTCCACGATTGTATTTTTGGATTAAATTCTTCTAAAGATCCTGTAGAAAGAACATCTATTGAAGTAGTGTCTGATACATACTCAATACCAGATTCAATTACCTTTACTTCAATTAATTGACCGTTTTTAATAATTGGAGTAAGTACTGCTCCAAAACCACTTCCATTAATTACTAAGTTTGGTGGAGAGTTATATTTACTCCCAGAAGAAATTACTAAAATTTCTTTAATTTTTCCATCTGAAATAATAGGAATAACTTTAGCACCAGAACCACTGTTTAAAGTAACTAAAGGTTGTCTTTTATAATTTAAAATTTCTGATGATCCATAATTGGATCCATTACTTTCTAAATGTATTGAAGTAATTACTCCTCTAAAAATTGGTTGAACAACTGCTTTAAAATTATTAGAACCAATTGAAGAAATACCAACATTGCCAATCACTTCAACAGAAATTTCAGGATAGTTGAAAGTGTGAGTTCCAACTCCAACTGAAGTTAAATTGATAAACTGTTTTGTGTTATAGTAAAAATCTCTTAATATTGATCCAGTTCCAATACCCGACAATTTAAAATTATTGTCATCGACTTTGGTTAGATAATATTCAGTGCTAGTGGTTAATCCACCAATTACAGATCCATCAGAAGAATAGTTTATGTATTTTATAACTTCTCCTGACAGAAATTCATGATTTACAATATTAATTTGATTAATTGATGTATTAATACCTGTTACTGAACTAAAAACTGTTTTTTTCTTATTTTCATATCCAAAACCAGAATCTTGTATAATGATTGATCCTAAAATAGATTTTTTATTATAAGATCTAAATTCGTGATTTCCAATTCCATACGAAGTTAAATTGACAGTATTAATTCCAGATATTACGTCACCTAAAGTATTATGCAACTTAATTTCAGTTGGTGATTGTACGAAAACAAAATATGCGGAACCTGTAGAAATACCACCAACTCCTTTCTGATCACCAGTAATGTAAATTATTTGCTCAGCATTTCTAAATTTGTGATATGTACTGAATCCAATAGTATGATTTGTTAATGATATTTGTGTCGAACTGCTCTCAGAATTGAAAGATGATTGATGATCGACTAATTTCATTGATGCGTAAGCTAAAGCACCTACACCATTTCCTCCAGTTATCTTAATAGATGGTATTTCTACATAATCAAATCCAGGATCAATGATTCTTATTTCACTAAGAGAACCTTTTATTGCACAATATCCAGTAGCACCAGATCCCACTGAATCGGTGATTAATAATTCTGGTGGATTGATGACATCATAACCTCCACCAGGAGAGGTAACTTCTATTTCATCTAGTTGCCCATAATATACAATATCCTGGGATTTATAATTTAATATTTCTACACCGTTAATTAAAATTCCAGTAAATCCAGGTTCTGTTGGATATTGTGCTCCATCATTAATAGGGGGGGAAATTTCTCTAAAAAGATTTTGTGACTTAAGTGTTTTTGATTTAAAGTTATAATATTCAAGTTTATTTGCAGTTACTTTTACTGAACTATCAACAGAAATAAATTTTGAATTGTATATGTCAGATTTACTTAAAGCAAACTTAATAGTGTTAGAATCTATTCTTTTTACAAAATATATTCCCTCAGCAAACAACTTACTTAAAGTTTGAGAAATTTTAATAACATTGCCTTCATTGTCAAATGATTCAGATATTATTTTTTCTGGTGTATAGTAAACTAAATCTCCAGTATAAAACCCGTGATCTTTGGTAGTAGTAATATTAAAGGTATCAGAATTAAATGTTCCAGAAAAAATTATTTGTTTTGATGAAACATTTAATGGTTGTTCATTATAATATGGAAGAGATGGTGATGCAACTATAGTTTTATTGTTTTGTTTGTATACATTTTGAACATTTGCATTAAAAGCAGAAATGTATGGAAACGTTGGAGAATTTGGTGCTAAAAGATTTTTTTTTATTGTATAAGTATCTGTAAGCAACAATTGTCCTTGACCTCTTACATTAAAAGATTTTTTCGAAATAATATCAATTACTGTAGAATTTTTTTCATTACCATTACTGTCTATTATTTTTAAACTGTCACCTATTCTGAAAATATGATTTAATTTTATATCAATTCTATAAGTTTTATCAGTATCATCAAGCAAAGAAATTGATTGAACATTATAAGAGGTTGGAATATTAAAAAACCAATTATTTGAAACTACATCTTCCGAGTTAACTCCTAGAGTTTTAATTTGACAAGTATTACCTTTTTTAAGATAGTATGAATCACTGATTAAATCAAAATCTTTTATAACTGAAGTAATTCTTACTTTAACAATTTCATCAGAACCCTCAAAAGGTAATTTACGTGCATAGGTGCTAATACCAATATATGCAGAATCCTCAATGATTCCTGTAATATTTGAACAATTAAAAAATTGATTTACACTTTTTGATTCATATCCTATAGTACCCTGTGTTTGATCGTTATATGTGACATACAGGTTTCCACTATTTGGAAATCCTACAGTTGAATCAACATCTAGAGTTGTAAGTCCACCAGTATAATCGGTAGTTATATTAATATTTGCTCCCATTCCATTATGAAGTGAGCAATTGTATTTTATTGTTTCATCTGGAGCATTTATATTAATAATTAAATCAACAAAAGATCCTGCTTCGCCAGCAACCCCATTGCCAGATACAATATAATATAGTGAAGAAAGAGAACCTCCAGAAGTTGTTTGAAATATAAGAATATGTCCACTATTGGAAGAATCTGATGTATCAAATCTATATGTATTTCCTTTTACTAAAGTCAACTGTTGTTGAGTTATTCTATTAATTGCCCAAACTTTATTGGGTGGTGGTGTTCCTGGATTTACTACACTAGTTACTATAAAAGATCTTACACCATATCGACCAATTACTTTAGTCTGTGGGTGAACTTTAAATTCTCCATGTAACGCACCATCGAATAGTATATCTTTATTATATCCAGAATCTATACTAAGTTTATAGTATTCTTTTCCATCTCTAGAAACTATTTTTTCTACCTTTGCAATTGATGCATATGCTTTTGTAAAATCTGAATATTCATCTTGAATTAAGGTACAGTTTAATAAATTTTCTGGATTTCCTTCAATACTTTCTACAACCAAATCTTTTGTTATCTCATAATGTGCATCGGAAGGTCTAAAAAGATATTCTTTTGGTTTTATAATACTTACGTCTTTTCCATAAAGAGATCTGAATAAAATTTCAAAGGATTCATCCGTACCTTTACTTCTGTAAAAATCTTTTGATTGTTTAATGAATATTGAATCATTTAAATTTTCATATAACTTCCTATTTTCAAATCCTGGAGTCAACTGATATTTGATTTTAGATAAAAATTCTTTTAAAAATAAAGAACTTAAATTAATAATAGTATCTCCTACAGAATGATTTGTCGATTCTGATTCAGTAAATACTAATTTATCAGAATTATTTTGAGTTTTAAGAGAATCAATACCACTAAACCCTCTTATACATCCAGTAAAAGAATTAAAGGTTTTTCCAGTATAAGTAATTATTTCATTATTAATTTTTAATAAACCATATTTCTCAGGAAATCCATCAGTTCCAGTAAGAGAACTCGATATTTCTACAGGTATTACATCGTCAAAACTTGTAATATTATTACCTAATATTACAGAATCAATTTGATGAGTTACTTCATCAAGTTTAACATACTTATCAATATTTTGAATTAGATCAATAGGTGCGCCTTGAAACTCTTGAGCACGATAATATTGAGAAAGAAACTCCGAAACTAATGGAAACTCCTCCCTAACATATGCAGGGAGTTGATTAAAAATTATATTACTAAACTGAATTCTCTTTTCTGTCATTTTTTTGATTTATTTTTTTATTAATATCCTGAAGAATATGATGGTCCAGAAGGTGCTGATGGTGCTGAAGATGTTGTAGATGAAGATGTTGTAGATGAAGATGTTGCAGATGAAGATGTTGTAAATGAAGATGAGGTTGAAAATGGTGTAGCAACTACCGCACCTGCAGCAACTCCCCCAATTTCATTTGTTGGACGAACTAAAAGACCATTTACATAACTTGAAGATTGAATATAACTGGATGCAGATGGATCAAGTCCTGAAGAAATACTATCAACAACCATTTCAAAAGTACTACTTCCAATATCTAATTGCAAATATAAATCTTGTAATCCAATCACATCATTTGAATGAGGAGTTGTAGAAATTTCAAGAATTGTTTGTCCATCTTTTATTTTTCCTGCTTGAATATTTATTGGGTTTAAAGTTATTATACCTTTCTTATAATTTACATTACCTATATTTCTTCTTACTATTGTTGGAGTTGTTGAATTTATTGAGGGTATTGTAAATAAAAATAAAGATCCAACTTCTCTGTTTGTATTTGGAATATCTGAGATATAAACAATTTGTGAGGTAGATGATTCTCGAAACGCAGAAGATTTAATGTTATAACCATTCATGCTATTAATATGAAACTCATTTCCAAAACCAATTTGATATTCAGTAAATGTGTTTAGTACAACTCTTAAATCTCTCCTCATCTGTATTGTTGTAATATTTGAAGTTACTGCATCATTACTTTCATCAATAATTTTTAAGAATTTACTATATTTAAATCTTGCTCCGTACTTATTCAACTCAGTTGACTCTGCATATTTTTTAGTGTTATTTTGAATGATACTTGATACATATTCAGCACTTGGTGCAAAATTAGTATTGTAATAAACTTTGGAATTTATTTCAAGATAAATATATTTTAAATCTAAAATCTCAGGAACAATCCCTGCAACCGCATATTTTTTAAGATCACGTTTGATATTTTCTTTAACTAAATTTGGTAAAAAATCACCTGATCTTGGTTTAATACTTATAAAGACTTTACCATATTGTGGTGGAATTAAATCTTCTCCACCAAATACCGAAATAGATTCAGTTTCTTCATAAATTTTTGCAGGAATTAATGTTTCATAATCGTTTGCCGTAAGTGCTCTATTTTGAGATGCATATATTCTTGGAGCATATCTTTTAATGGATTCTATTGGCTCAATATTTTCTCCACCTGATGCAATTAATCCAGTGGTTAACAATGAAATTCCTGAAGTAACTGTGTATTCTATAGAGTTTCGATTGTATGTAATTCTTCCTGCAAATGTAAATTGACTTATGCCATTTGCACTATCACCATTTGAAGTGATGTATCCAACTTCAATAAAGTTTCCCTCTTCAAGTTTCTTGCCAAAAATTCCATCACCAAAAATAAGTTCATATCTTTCATCTTCAATTTCTTGTAGAAAGAAAACTTTAGAGTCTTGATTGATTTGAAAAAGACTATCTTGACGATTATATTTTGTTGAACTTGTACTCTGTTCATTAGTTTTTATTAATACAGAAATCAAATCAGTATCAATACCACTATTTGGTAAAATAAATCTTTGATTTAGATTTCTAGAACTATAAGTAAAATTATTTACTAAACGATTTCCTTGATAAACCTTAAGATTATTAAAAGTTGCTATATTATTAAAGACCGGAACCGTTATATCTTCTAAAATACAGAACACATAGGACTGATTACCAAAGTCACCCGCAGTGCTTGCTACAGTCCCTTTATGGAGGGTTAGAGAGGATGGTACGGGTGTTATGCTAGATGTATCGACAAAGAAGCTTACTGTTGCTTGTGCTGCTTTTCTTGAACGTGGGATATATCCAATATTTCTTGCAAGTGCTACGACATTTTCTCTAAGAGTAGCACTATCAATAAAAACTTCATTTGCCACCATATTTGCATTATATGATGTGATGTAGGTGTTATATGCCAACACATCAAGAATAGACGATAGATTAGATCCTTCAAAATCATAATCCGTGAAATTAGAATTAGATTTTAAATAATCTCTAAGACTGGTTTTTATCTGATCGAAATCTAGATTTGAAAAATTTGCTAATGGCATTTATCTTGTTGGTTGCAAAACGAACTCTAATTGTTGTGCTGGAATATCGGCACCAACGACATTATAAACAATAACTACATTAAAACCATTATTATCATAATCAGGAATAGTTTTAACATCAATTAATATTACTCTTGTTTCAAAGTTATTAATTGAATTTTTAATTTCGTCTCTAATAATTGATGCAGAAATTTGATCAACATTTTCAAATAATGATCTGGATATTTTAGAACCAAAATTTTCATTAAAGAATTTTTCACCGGGAAGGGTAAATACAATATTTCGTATTGAACGAGCAATTGCAGATTCATTTTTAAGGGCAATCAGATCACTATTTAGAGGGTTACTCTGAAATGTCATACTGATGTCTTTAAAACCTTGACTTACCCTTTCTAAAGGCATTGATTATTACAATTCTATCTTATTTATCAAGGATTTTTGACTCATAAAGTGGTTCAGTTCCATATTCCCAATCATCGTAATCATTATCATTGCGAATTCTTTCGTGAATTTCGTTTTGTGTAGCAAAATCGTGTTTTTTGGGGGTTAAAACATCATCTGCAATCTCACGAAGCATTTTTGGTGGTTTTACCGTGTAATCCGTGATTAATTTTGTAGTTCCCCACACTTCTTTCATGTAATCCTTGTCTCTATCCGATGGTTGTCCCATGTTTTTGCTCCTGATTGGTTAAATCAGAACTTTTTTCGGGGTTGCTATCCCGTTCTTGTGCAGTTTTCCAAAAATATTCGTCTTCATTACCCATTGCAAGACGTTCATAACTATTTTCAACTTGATAGTACCTTGTAGATACCTTAAAATCGGGTGTTTTGGGGTTTTTTGGTGTTAAACTGTTATCATATATACGAATTCTGTTGTTTGGGTAGAGTGCATACTGTCCATTATATAGTTCAATAAGATTAAATGACTTATGTTCTGCAGGATTCTCCGAAGTTGTATAGTCAATTACATTTGAGTCTTGATGATAGTTGTCTAAAGTGCAAATGTAAGTACCTTTCTGAGGTCCATGATCTCTTGTGTAGCATTCATAGTCCATAGAAGCAATAAAGTGCTTACGAATGGATACTACACCATAATCCATGCAGTTCCAGAATTGTAAGTTAGGTAAATCCATATCAGGACTCGGAGTTTCTGGACGAGATACGAACGCGCTGATGGGTAGTTTGTCATACATTGCTGCATACTCTGGTAAGTATGTCTCAAAATAAAAAGTGCGCCCAGGTATCGATTTTGCCGATACCCAAACGCCTTTTACAAACTCTTCAAACCCACTCTGATGATCAGTTAAGTATTCTTTACGAACCCAAATTTCTTTAGATGGTAAATTAACAATTAAACATGACATACTATTAAGTTATGCATCTTTAATTCTATTTAACCTTTCCCTTGTTCTCGATATTTTTTTGTTTTTCATTACGAGACGTTGCCGAAACGAGATTTTTTTGATAATCCCGAAGACATTATTTCTCTAAGTTTAAATAATACGAGTTTTTTCATGTCCGACACGAATCCGCGGATCGCACCAGATATCATATCCTTTCTCAATGGCATCAAGACAGAATGAAACATCTTCTCCACACATATCCTGAACTGCACCAGATTCAAAGACTTGCATCTTAGGAGCAAACCAAGGATACTCAAGATTTTCAAAAACACCCTTCTTAATGAGAACCCAACCAAATCCAGTGTAATCAACTGTGAAAGGCTTCTTACGCTTACTAATTGATTCAATGGTTTCGTGATTCATAACTCCACCATTTTTGCGGAAGTCATCTTCCTCTAACCAGTGTGCGACAGAGGTTGTGTGACCATCTTCTGTGGCATACCATCCACCAACGATCTCTTTGTCCACTCCTTCATTATTCAGTGCTAAATCACAAAGTTGCCAGAACTTGTTAGAATCAAAGACAATATCCGAGTCAATCCATAGTTGATAATCATATTGTAATTTACCATCCCAAGGAAGTTGCTTAGGACCTCGTAATACATTTGCACCTAAACACTTACAACGTGCAAAGTTTACCATTGATGAGTAATCTTGTGAGATTTGAATACTCATTCCATTTTGTACAATATCAAAACAAAGTTGTACAAATGCTTTTAAAAAGATATAAGAACATCCTCTGCCAGGTAAACAGAAAACAATAGACTTTCCTTTCATTCTTTCTTTAATTGCACCATAGTCCCAATCTTCTGTTGGTGCTGATGCTCGTGGTGCTGCTGCCTTTACAGTGAATCCTTTTGCCATAAGTTTTTACGAATCTTTAGGTTAATTTTATCAGTTATATAGAATTTTGTCAATGCGAAGAATTTAAGATTGCCTCTTTGTTTATGATTAATTCTTCGTATGAAAGATCCTTTGCAGTATAATCAGTTTTCATCAAACCAATCATATTGTTTAATGTATTCCAGGTAATTTTAAATTCTTCTTCTTTAATAGAATGAAACAAACATTTGTTTTTTGCGTATATGTGATATATTTTTTCCATATTTTGTGAAAATTTTTTACCGGAAATTTTTTTAATAGTAATTTATCTCACTATCGCATTATATATCAGTGTTACTAAGAACACAATATGAACTCACATAATCTTATAATACATTATCGTCCATCCTATAAGTACAACTCTTCAGAAGTTACAGTAGGGGGGACCTTCTTGTTCTGAGAGGGGTTTTGTGAGTTTTCATACCTGGGGGAAATATTTTTTGATCTTTATATTTACAGGTCGATTTGTCACCTCTGTAGGTTAGGGTAGTGGTTCGTTTTTAATAACGCCCCCCGGACCGCAACGCCCCCTAGGGCAAAACACTGCTCCTAGGGTATACTGCCAATTCTAACATAGGTGCTCCCCAGTGTCAACCAGGGAGCATACAGTAAGTATCAATATTGAGTGTTATATACCTCAGCACAATTATCAATATTCTCCTCAACAATGCTCTCTACAAGCATATCAAGAATCGTCAAGATTTCGGTGGCAGTGTTACCTTGTGCCAACAAAGAAAGAATCACAGACTTAGACATAATAAAAAAAGAAAGTTGAGTTAACTGTTTGAGTGGTGAGTGTCTTTATAGAGGCGCATCTCATTCCTCTTGATTGTTACTTAGAAATCGAACACATCAGAGTTAGTTCACATCACCTAATGCGGTTAATTTAGTGCTCTGATTAATGCTGCGAGACCCTGCCCCAGTGCGCACTCTGGTGCTGCCACCTTTAATCCGGTCAGTCCATCGCAGTGTAGCAGAACCATGAGCAACAGGCAGTCGGGTGATGGTGAATTGAATGCCGTCGATTGTGGTGATCATGGCAGGGAGTGCAGTGCTTATACTACTGGTACACTTTGAAGGACCCAGAGGTCCTCATCTCCTACCAACTATCAGGTGCATTTAAGTCCTCGACATATGCCTCGCAATGTTCTGCTGGTTCTAACTTAAATACTTTTGTCCAGTCCAAATTGTGTGGGTCAAAGTCATTTAGAACATCAAGTTCCAATGTCACTCTATACTTGTGCTTCTGTGCCTGGGAATACGCAACCGACATAATAGTGCTCCATTGATGTATGTGTACAGTATAAGATGCTTGCCAGTCATTGTCAAGTGTCTTGGGGGTATTTATAAGATATTCATATGTTTTTTAGAGTATTTGTCAGATTTTGTAATCCTGGGGGGTTGACAAATTGCGTTCCTTTGTGTATGCTTGCTAAGATCACAAGGATCTGGCAGGTTTATAAGATTTAGAGAGCATTAATACCCTCAATTATTCTCAATAAGACTCCTTATTGATTCTCAATAACAACAAATATTCTCAACAGATAACTCACACATATACATTAATTAACACATTTATTAATCATTTTTAATACTTTTTCACCTTATTTGAGTTAAAAACATAAAAAAAGAGAGAAGGATTACCAGTCCCTCTCTATTAACCAACCTATCCACATTTAGAAAATTATCTATACTTTACAGAGTCACTTTTGTTTGTTGTGATGAGGCAAAACTCCTTCCTCTATGTAATACTAACTGTACGAGTAACCTACTGATTGTAACTTATCAAAGATAGTATCAATCTCAGGGTCATACTCTTCCTTTGACCTATTAGCAACCTCTTCTAAGTAATAGAGAATTATTGATATCTCATTCTCGGTGAGTGAAACATTGTGCAGTGTGTCAAGTGTCATTTGATTTGAT
>Ga0208966_1000058_pt1 | contig 33413 bp, 27 predicted proteins | sample GreLakmeHU45MSRF_FD_187701 | JGI IMG/M metagenome (GOLD analysis project Ga0208966, IMG submission 187701) | Freshwater lentic microbial communities from great Laurentian Lakes, MI, USA - Great Lakes metaG HU45MSRF (SPAdes) | ecosystem: Environmental > Aquatic > Freshwater > Lake | place: Great...
GAAAAACCTTCAACCTGGCTTATTTATAAACCAATGGACAAGGCAAAATCTATTCTTTTAGGTATGACGCTTTTCTTTATGATCTTTTTCTTTTGTTATCCGTCACCACTCTTTTTTATGGCACATAAAGTCGCGCTCTCTCTGTCTCTTTAATGAGGGCAAGTTTGGTATTGTGTGTATCGAGTTTGTGTTTGACCAAAGGTCAATACCACTACGAATCTACCAAACACAATATGCGAAGCTGTACGTTTGACAGTATTGTGGTTTCGTATTGTATGTATCATATTAGGGGCTACACCCCTAAACTGAATCTAACAAACTCGTCAATACGTCAAACTGCTATTTAATTTAAATATGAAAGGCGTAATTTTATGACACCAGAAACTTTTCTTTTTTATCTATTTTCAAGCATTGCACTGGTTTCAGGCGTAATGGTTATTCGTTCAAAAAATCCAGTTCACTCTGTTCTTTTTCTTATTCTTGTATTTTGTAATGCTGCTGGTCTATTAATTTTGCTTGATTTAGATTTTTTCGCTATGATTTTTTTAGTTGTGTATGTTGGAGCTATTGCTGTTCTTTTTCTTTTTGTTGTTATGATGCTTCATATAAAATTAACAGAAATTCATGAAAATGTCCTCCGATACCTTCCTGTTGGCGGGTTAATTGGTCTTATTTTTTTAGTCGAAGTTCTGCTTGTTGTAGAAAATGATCTTATCCCTATTTTAATTCTGCAAGAAGATTCAATTTTTTCATTTCTAGATATTCTTATTTATAAAATAAAAGGATTTTTTATTCTGCTCAATCCCAATATGTCTTATAATGAATATGCACATGATCTTGAATTATTTACAGCCACGGTATTGACCTCCGGGCAAACTCCAGCTTCACTGTATACAGATCTTCATATTTTTCAATCTTTTCCCTATACTCAATGGCCTTTAAAAATCGAAAATATTACAAATATTGAAGCTCTGGGGCAAATACTCTATACTTATTATTTTTATTTTTTTGTATTAGCAAGCCTTATTCTATTAATTGCCATGATAGGTGCTATTGTATTAACTTTGCAAAAAGGTATTTCTGTGAAACGTCAAGAAGTATTTGAACAAAACAGTAGAGAATTTACAAAAACAATTCGAAAATTACGTTTTGAATAACCGCGAATCCTATTGACAGATTGACCTCATGTTTGACCCCTTCGTCAATACTGTACGGCGAAGCCCTCGTCAATACCTCAAACGGATTAGGTATATTGACGTATTGACGTGTTTGGTAGATTCGTAATGGTATTGACCTTTGGTCAAACGAGTCGTGCCACCATATCTCGAGTAGCTCAGCGGTTAGAGCGAATGGCTGTTAACCATCAGGTCGTTGGTTCGATTCCAACTTCGAGAGTCTAGCTTAGGCTTGATAAGCGTATGAAGAATCGCGTATTGACGTGTTTAGTAAATTCGTAGATTCGATGTACAGTAGAGTGGTATCATATTGAGTTGATTCTTATTGGTATTGACCTTTGGTCAAACTCAAACTCGATAAACTCAATACGGGTAAACCCCTAATTTCCTAATGAATAAGAAAGGATTTCATATGTATTTCATTTATGCTTGTTTTTTTGCTTTCTTGTGTGTTCTTCCAACTTCTACTTACATGGACTCGCCAGAACCTTGGCAAATAGGTTTTCAAGATCCTGCAACACCAATTGCTCAAGGAATTCAAGATTTACATAACGATATTTTCTTTTTTATGATTTTCGTGCTTACTTTTGTAGTTTGGATGCTTGCTCGAACTCTTTGGCATTTTCATGCATCAAAAAATCCAATTCCTGCAAAAATCATACACGGAACTGCTATTGAAATAGCATGGACTCTTACCCCGAGTCTCATTCTAATGATTATTGCTATTCCTTCTTTTGCTCTTCTTTATTCAATGGATGAAGTTGTTGATCCTGCGATTACTTTAAAAGCGATTGGACATCAATGGTATTGGACTTACGAATACTCAGATTATACAACCTCAGATAATCAATCAATCGTATTTGATAGTTATATGATTCCAGAAGATGATCTTGAACTCGGACAATTAAGACTTCTTGAAGTAGACCATCGAGTAGTTCTCCCTATCAATACTCATGTTCGAGTAATTGTAACAGCTGCTGATGTTTTACATAGTTGGGCAGTTCCTTCGCTTGGTGTGAAGTGTGACGCCGTACCCGGACGTTTAAATCAAACTTCAGTGTTTTTAAGACGCGAGGGAGTTTTTTATGGTCAATGTAGCGAAATTTGTGGTGCAAATCATGGATTTATGCCTATTGTTGTTGAAGGTGTTTCTTTAGAAGATTACCTTTCTTGGGTTTCAAACAAATTAGAAGAAATATAGGATTAGGCCTCGTAGATTCGTATTGACGTGTTTGGTATTGACAGATTGACATATTGGGTTGATTCGTATTGGTATTGACCTTTGGTCAAACACAATACTGATAAACTGATTATTTGCAATAGGCGTACAGTATTGTATTTGGCCGTAGGCCAAAACATCATATTGAGTTGATTCGTAGTGGTATTGACCTTTGGTCAAACTCAATACGCCAAACACAATACGCGAAGCTTTACGGCTTTGTCCCTGTCAATATGACAAACTGCTGATTCTTGCGATTCTAGCCCTTTCAAGTTCCATTTCCATTAAATTTATTTTAAAAAGAAAAATTTATGAGTATTCAAAAACATCCTTTTCATTTAGTAGACCCTAGCCCATGGCCTCTTTTTGCATCGCTATCAGCTTTTGTTTCAACTGTTGGTGGTGTTATGTATATGCATGGTTACCATGGCGGGAGTAGCATGTTATCTTTAGGGCTCTTGATGATTCTCTATTCAATGTTTGTTTGGTGGAGAGATGTTATCCGAGAAGCTACATTTGAGGGACATCATACATCTTTTGTCCAACTGGGTCTTCGTTATGGAATGATCCTTTTTATTGTTTCAGAAATTATGTTTTTTGTTGCTTTTTTTTGGGCTTTTTTTCATTCAAGTTTAGCACCAACAGTTGATATCGGAGCTGTATGGCCACCAAAAGGTATTGAAGTTTTAAATCCATGGGAAATCCCTTTTTTAAATACTGTAATTCTTCTTTCTTCTGGAGCTTCTGTAACATGGGCACACCACGCTATTGTTGTAGGGAATAAACAACAAGGCATGTATGCTTTAATTCTTACCATCGCTTTAGCTGTATTTTTCACAGGATTTCAAATTGTTGAATATTATGAAGCGCCTTTTACTATTTCTGATAGTATTTATGGTTCAACTTTTTTTTTAGCTACAGGATTCCACGGATTTCATGTGTTTATAGGAACTCTTTTTTTAACAGTTTGTTTAATTCGACTTTTCTATTCCCATTTTACAAAAAATCATCATTTTGGGTTTGAAGCTGCTGCATGGTATTGGCATTTTGTTGATGTTGTGTGGCTTTTTCTTTTTGTTTCTATTTATTGGTGGGGTGGTAATTAACGGAGCGAGATGGGCTTCGCCCTTGCTGAGACTGCCCCCAGAAGCGTACAGCTTCGCGTATTGTGTTTGGCGTATTGAGTTTGGCCTTTGGCCAAGTCGATACATACCAAACTGAATCAACCCTATACGCGATGCCTATGCTACGAACGAACTTTTAAAAAAGATATTGAGTATGAATATACTTCTAAGTTCACCTTTAGAACAATTTGCCATAATTTCTTTAATCCCTTTACATATCGGAAATTTTTATTTTTCATTTACAAATTCTTCGCTTTTTATGTTCTTAACTACAGGATTTTTTTTGTTATTATTTTATTTTGTGACAATAAATGGAGGAACTCTTGTACCAAGTCGTTGGCAATCTTTTGTTGAAATGATTTTTGAATTTGTTGCAAATTTAGTTGAAGAACAAATTGGGCAAAAAGGAAAAAAATATTTTCCATTAATATTTACTCTTTTTACTTTTCTTCTTTTTAGTAATTTAATAGGAATGATTCCTTACAGTTTTACAACAACAAGTCATCTGATTATTACTTTTAGTTTATCTGTTTCAGTATTCATGGCTATGACAATTATAGGTTTCCAAACTCATGGAATTCATTTCTTTAGTTTTCTACTTCCACCAGGAGCGCCTTTAGGGCTTGCTCCATTTTTAGTAGTGATTGAATTGGTTTCATATAGTTTTCGTGCTATTAGTTTAGGTGTTCGTTTATTTGCTAATATGATGGCAGGGCATACTTTAGTAAAAATTTTAAGTGGATTTGCGTGGACAATGCTTTCTGTTGGAGGTGTTATGTATATTGCTTCACTTATACCTTTTCTTGTAGTTTTTGCCTTAACTTTTCTTGAAGTTGGTGTTGCTTGTCTTCAAGCATATGTTTTTACAATTTTAACTTGTATCTACCTAAATGATGCTATTCATTTACATTAAATCTATAGCCATAATCGCGTATTGACGTATTGGCGAGGGCTTCGCCGTACAGTATTGACCTACGGTCAAACATGAGGTCAATCTGTCAATACCATACATGAGATCGATTTGGGACTTCATCCTATTGTGAGCGAAGTTCGAATCCATTTTTTACACTTGATAAATTTTATGATTTTTTTTTGCGGAAATAGCTTAATTGGTAGAGTATAGCCTTGCCAAGGCTAAGGTTGAGGGTTCAACCCCCTTTTTCCGCTGGTTGCAGTTTGGTAGATTCAGTTTAGTATGTATGGAGTTTGAGTTTGACCAAAGGTCAATACCACTACGAATTAACTCAATATGATGTTTTGGCCTACGGCCAAATACAATACGATAAACGCAATACGTGTGCTTGTAGCTCAATTGGATAGAGCATCAGACTACGAATCTGGGGGCTGAGAGTTCAATTCTTTCCAAGCACGAAAACTTTCATTTTAAAAAAATGAAAGTTTTAAATAAGTTCAAGAATGTAGAATCGCGCAGATTCAGTTTTGTAGATTCGTCGTACACTAGAGTAGTATGGAGTTTGAGTTTGACCAAAGGTCAATACCACTACGAATCTACCAAAGATGAGCGCGATTCTTTAGATTTCGAAAAAAGATTATTTTATGAGTATATCAGCAGGAGAATTGTCTACTTTATTAGAACAAAGAATATCAAATTACTATACAAAACTCAATGTAGATGAAATAGGTCGAGTTCTATCAGTGGGAGATGGAATCGCTCGCGTATATGGTTTAAATAAAATCCAATCAGGGGAAATGGTTGAATTCTCTAATGGAATGAAAGGGATGGCTTTAAATTTAGAAAACGATAACGTAGGTGTTGTTTGTTTTGGGAATGACAGCGGAATTAAGGAAGGTGACATTGTGAAAAGAACTGGATCTATTGTGGACGTTCCTGTTGGCCGAGGTCTTCTTGGACGAGTTGTGGATGCCTTAGGTGTACCCATCGATGGAAAAGGAAGTTTAACCGATGTAACACGTAAACGTGTTGAAATCAAAGCTCCAGGTATTATTGCACGTAAATCTGTACACGAACCGATGCAAACAGGAATTAAAGCAGTTGATAGTTTAGTTCCAATTGGACGAGGTCAACGTGAACTTATTATTGGAGACCGTCAAACAGGGAAAACCGCAATTGCTATTGATACAATTTTAAATCAAAAACAAATCAATGCTGGAAGTGACGAAAGCAAAAAATTATATTGTGTTTACGTCGCTGTTGGACAAAAAAGATCAACTGTTGCTCAACTAGTGAAAACATTAGCGGATAGTGGAGCACTTCAATACAGTATTATTGTTGCTGCGACTGCATCAGACCCTGCACCTCTTCAATTTCTGGCACCATATTCAGGATGTGCGATGGCTGAATTTTTCCGTGATAATGGAATGCATGCTCTCATTATTTATGACGATTTAAGTAAACAATCTGTAGCATATCGCCAAATGTCACTTCTTCTCCGCAGACCTCCTGGACGTGAAGCATTTCCTGGAGACGTTTTCTATTTACACTCTCGTTTATTAGAACGTGCCGCAAAAATGGCAGATGCTGAAGGTGCTGGATCAATGACAGCTCTTCCGGTTATTGAAACACAAGCAGGTGATGTATCTGCATATATTCCAACAAATGTGATTTCAATTACAGATGGACAAATTTTTTTAGAAACAGAACTTTTCTATAAAGGAATCCGTCCAGCAATTAATGTTGGATTATCTGTAAGTCGAGTTGGGTCAGCCGCACAATTAAAAGCTATGAAACAAGTATCTGGTTCATTAAAATTAGAACTTGCGCAATATCGTGAAGTTGCCGCTTTTGCGCAATTTGGATCAGATTTAGATGCTTCGACACAATATCTATTAAATCGTGGAGCTCGTTTAACTGAAGTTTTAAAACAAGGACAATATGCCCCAATTCCTGTAGAAAAACAAGTTGTTGTCGTGTTTGCTGCAACAAAGGGATATTTAGACAAAATTCAAATTGCAGATATTCTGTCATTTGAAGCTGGACTTTTAAAAGAAATTGATCCCAGTATCTTTAATACCATACGAGATGAAAAAGTAATATCTCCAGCAACTCAAGGAAAATTAGTTCAATTTATGGACAAATTTACAGCTGATTTTTTAATGACAAAATCAGCTGAGTAACTCGAATCGCTTGGTGTTTGGTAGATTCGTAGTGGTATTGACCTTTGGTCAATACCAATACGAATCAACTCAATATGATGTTTTGGCCTACGGCCAAATACAATACGTCAAACTATCATTTCACTAAAATAAAAAAAATTGATTGGAGAAATTAAAAAAAGAAATTCACTATGGCTGAAGGAGCAAAATTAATTGGTGCAGGATGCGCAACTATTGCATTAGCAGGTGCTGGTGCAGGAATCGGTATTGTATTTGGTTCATTTATTAATTCAGTAGCACGTAACCCTTCGTTAACAAAAACACTTTTTGGATATGCAATTTTAGGATTTGCTTTAACTGAAGCTATTGCTCTTTTTGCTTTAATGATGGCTTTCCTTATTCTTTTTGTATTCTAATGTACTTGTGCTTTGATTGATTCATATTGTGTTGATTCGTAGATTCAGTTTGGTATTGACCTTTGGTCAAACTCAATACGATAAACTCGATATATACCAAACTGAATCATCAAAGTACTCCATCAGTGAAAAAGTGAAAACAAGTCCTTTGCAAGGATCTATTGACAGTTTAAAGGGGGAAAGCCCGACTCAATACAAAACTGCCGATTTAGCAAAGGCTCTGCAAAAACCGAGGCTGTCATGACATGCGGTTAAACGAGTTAATTGACTTTTATTCTTTCTAGATTTTCAATCCTTGGAGGGCTTATAGTTTAATTGGTTAGAACATACCGCTCATAACGGTAATGTCGTAGGTTCGAGTCCTACTAAGCCCAAAAAATTTTCAATTATATTGAGGGCTCCACCGTACAGTATTGACGAGTTTGACAAATTCAGTTTGGTATTGACGACCTTTGGTCAAACTCAATATGATACCACAATACTGTCAAAAATGAAGTCAAGGATCGCATAGATTAGGCAAAGCCTCGTGAGTTCATTCAAGAATAAATTGCGGATATGATGAAATTGGTAGACATGTCAGATTTAGGATCTGATGAATTTTTCGTGGGGGTTCAAATCCCTCTATCCGTAATGAGTATCCGGAAAAATAAGCTTGCTCGAATTGTATTGACCTTCTGTCAAACTTCCGCCTCCTGATTTTTTTGATTCAAGGGTATGTAGCTCAGTTGGTAGAGCATTAGGCTTTTAACTTATTGGTCGCAGGTTCGATCCCTGCCATGCCTAATTCAATGGACCTGCCTTTATTGACAGTTTTGTAGATTCAGTTTGACGTATTGTGTGTATCTAGTTTATCGTATTGAGTTGATTCGTATTGGTATTGACCTTTGGTCAAACTCAAACTCGATACATACTAAACTGAATCTACGAATCTACCAATACTGTCAATACGTCAAATTATCGATTGAATAGAGTAACCCCAGGTCGTTGCGAGAGCTTTGCCGATTCTGCCCTTCTTTTTGATGACAAAAAATACGCGGGATTGAGTAATTGGTAACTCGTCAGGCTCATAACCTGAAATATGCTGGTTCAACCCCAGCTCCCGCTCCGTTTGAAATTTTTTGTGCAAATTCAGGGCTGCCTGGATGGGTGTCTGAGTGGTCGAAGGTATCAGTCTTGAAAACTGACTAGAATTTCATTCTACGTGGGTTCGAATCCCACCCCATCCGAAAAAAAAATTTTATGTATACTATAAATTACTATCTTAAAGAAATACGTTTTCGTGTATTTTATATTATTTTTTCATTTTTATCCTCATGCTGTTTTATTTATATTTTTATTCACGATTTTTTTTACTTGATGACAAATTCGCTTTTTCCTTCTCAAAAAAATGACATATTGTATTCAGTGAATAGGGCGTATTGTGTTGATTCAGTTTGGCCGGAGGCCAATACGAATCATGCCAAATTGGATATTGGTTCTGAGGTATTGTGTTTGGCCGAAGGCCAATACCAAAGAGGTCAATACCAAACTGTGAGTTCATTTATTTTTACAGATATTCCAGAAGCTTTTCAGACGTCTCTAACATTTGCATTAGGATTAAGCTTTTATTTAATTATTCCTTTAGTTATTTATAACTCTTGGTCTTTTCTTGTACCTTCTTTTTTCTTGAAAGAAAGGAAGAATTTTTCAAAAGATTGTACACTTTTTCTCTGTTTTTATCTTATGGCAAGTATAAGCGTACTTTATATTATTTTTCCGTTTTTTTTCTATTTTTTTTTGAATTTTGAAACAGTAACAGAGTTTGTGCGTATTCAATGCGAAGCTCGCATCTCTTCTTATATTTCTTTTATATTTAAAATATGTTTTTTTACACATATTCTTTTTGAAATTCCATTCGTCCTTTCCATTTTATTGAAATATAGATGGCTAGAAATCAATATATTATTTGCGAATAGACGTTCCCTTTATTTCATTATTCTTTTTGTTTGTGCATTTTTCAGTCCACCAGATATCTTTATGCAATTTTTTTTATCACTTCTTTGCGTTTTTTTTCTCGAAACTTATTTGTTTTATAGGATCTATGTTGGCAAAGCCTCGGCAAAGTTTTCATCATCAAAAAAAGACTAGACTGCGGGCTTGGCTTATATTGTGTTGATTCAGTTTAGTAGATTCGGCTTTGCCGATACCTAATACGATACCACAATACTGTCAATACCAAACGGATAAACACAAAACGCCTGCTATTATTTACGAAAAACAGGAATATCAAATTCTGAAGGATAAATAAGTTGCTGTGGAGGATATAAAAATATAGCAGTTAAACTTTTATAATTTATTTCTAAATGAAGAGATTTTGTTTGACATAAAGAATTTGCATGTAAATTCTGCATAAATTGTGAAGAAACTGAAAGAAAATTTGTGGAATTTTCGGATGAAATACTAATAATATCACCTGGTGATAATTGATAACTAGGAATATCTATGAGTTTGTTATTCACAAAAACTTTTTGATGAATAATAAGTTGTCGACCAGCACGAAATGTACGACAAACATTCATTCGAAAAATTAAAGTATCTAATCGTTTCTCTAAATAAGAAATAAAATTATTTCCAATTTTTCCTTGAATTTTAGAAGCTTCTTCAAATGTTTTTTGCATCTGACTTTTCGATAAATTCCCATAAAGAATAGATAGAAAACGTTTTGAGCGCAGTTGCAGACCAAAGTTTGAAGGTTTTTTCTTTTTTATTTTCAAAAGAATTAATTTTTGTTTTGGAGTAATTTTACGCGTAGGCCAAATATTTTGTCCAAGAGCTCGATTACTTTTAAATTTTAATAAAGATTTTGCTGACATAAGAATTTTCTTTTTTTATCCGGAAAAAGACAGGACGAGGTCTCAAATCGGCTGTACAGATCGGCAGTTTGACGTATTGACGAGGGCTTCGCCCCTGTCGATCTGTCAATACGCGAAAAACTGTAGAGATCGACTTTGTCGATTCATTCATTCGAGCTAAGGCTAAGCTTTCTTGCTAATAAAATGCTCACTATCGGACTTGAACCGATAACCCAAAAGGAACAGATTTTAAGTCTGTCGTGTTTACCAATTTCACCAAGCGAGCATGGATTAAAGGAGGGGAAGCATCTGGAATCGGCCTCAGAACTGTACGGTGTACATTCCTAAATTAGGCAAAACGGATAGACTGATAAGCGAGGCCTCCGCAAGTGCATGTATTGATTAGGTCATGAAGGCCAGCCCTATCCGGCCCATGTCACATGAAGCCACATCAAGTTCTTTACAATTTTGCGGATAACGGGAATCGAACCCATATCTTCTGCTTGGAAGGCAGGTAATCTACCTTTAATCTATATCCGCAATTTAATATATGTAATATATAGACGTATTGTGAGGGCCCCACAGTTTTGTAGATTCGTATTGACAGATTGACGTGTTGGGTTTATCGTATTGAGTTGATTCGTATTGGTATTGACCTTTGGTCAAACTCAAACTCGATACATACTAAACTGAATCTACAAAACTGTCAATACGTCAAACGGATAAACTCGCAATACAAATACAACCCTTTATTCGTTCATAAAAATATTTTATCTCACATTTTTTATTTTCAAATGTTCACTTTCTAGGCAATTGTTGTTGAACAATGAGCTACTCATTTTGAACTAGATTTGTTCTAGAGAGAGGAAAGTCCGGACTCAGTAATATTATCATGTTGGATAAAATCCAGCGAGATCATTCTCAGGGAAAGTTTTACAGATAATATAAGTTTTGAAAAAGAAGAACTTTTTAAAAAGTTCTTTTATAACAAAGAAGAGGGGCGCAGCCCGCAATAGGGCTTCGTAGAATCCGGTAGATTCGGCAATGCTGATTATGTAAAGCAGATTCTAATTCAAGAGAAGAACCTTCTTATTATAAACAAAAGGCGATTTAAAAAAAATAAAACCTTAAAAAAACCCCATGATGAGCAAGAAATTTAGACAAATATAAAGAAAATTTCATTTTATCAGGTTATTGACGATGAGAAAAATCGCGTATAGACGAGGGCGTATTGACCTACGGTCAAACTTGCCCCTGACAAACTGTCGATTAAAGAGACTAATCGGTCTCATGTTTGACCAAAGGTCAATACTATACAGCCGACGCTAGGTCTCTATCTTAAATGGGCGAAGCCCCAGCCCGTCTCTCTCGTTTTCAACTGATTCTTTATAACAAATGTTTAGAACGCGCAAAATAATTCGTAAGTATTATTTCAGAAAAATGAACATCTCTTTTTAAAATCATTTTAGAAAGAACAAAATCCGGCTTATAGAAAATAAAAAATTGCATTTCCTTTGATAGTAAAAGAGGAGCGGCGTTGACTTCGCCGATTCAAATGACCAGTTTGGTAGATTCAGTTTGACGTATTCTTAGCTCAATTGGATAGAGCATCAACCTTCTAAGTTGATGGTTACAGGTTCGATCCCTGTAGAATACAATCTAATTGATTGAAAAGAATCGGTAGTTTATTATATTGCGAGTTTGACTTATTGACAGATTGACGGGGCAACGCAAGTTTTGGCCTTGGGCCAAATACACTACGCCCTCGTCAATACTGTACAGCGAAGCCCTCGTCAAAACGTCAAACTGGTCATTACAAAACTGAATCTAATCAAGCGTAATCTAGTTTCGCGTAGCCTCTACTTTATTTGAATCTGGCTTTCCTCAGGGTGTAGCGCAGCTCGGTAGCGCACCTGTTTTGGGAACAGGGGGTCATAGGTTCAAATCCTATCACCCTGAAAAATATTTTATAAATTTGGCAAATATAGAATGCTAGAATGAGGCTTCACCCTAAGAAGACTTTGCCCTGTCGATTATACCAAGGCCCTCACAAAAGACCAGTAGATTCGTATTGGTATTGACCTTTGGTCAAACTCAAACTCCATACATACTAAACTGAATCTACTAAACATGAGGCCGATAAACTGATGAAGGAGAATGAAATGATGAAAGAAATATTATGGACCAAATACAGTTTTTAGCTGTTTCAATTATCCTTTTTCTTTTAGGAATTTGGGGGATATTCTTAAATAGAAAAAATATTATTATAATGCTCATGTCTATAGAACTAATGCTTTTAGCAGTAAATCTTAATTTTTTAGTTTTTTCAGTTTATTTAGATGATTTAATTGGACAAATCTTTGCCTTACTTATTTTAACAGTTGCTGCTGCAGAATCAGCTATTGGTTTAGCGCTACTTGTTGTTTATTACAGAGTTCGTGGCACTATTTCCGTTGAATTTATCAATTTAATGAAGGGATAACGAATTGGGAGTACAGCCTGTAAATACGCGATTCTCGGCAAAAAAAGGTCCCAGCAATTTAGCCGAAAGCCAATACGCGAAGCTATACTGCCGATTTGTCCCTTTGTACCATTCTTTTTTTAAAAAAGTTATAATTATGCCTCAATTAGATACAGTCACATTTTTTTCACAATTTTTTTGGTTATCTTTCTTTTTCTTAGGATTTTATGGAATTCTTGTAAAGTATTTTTTGCCAAAAATGAGTCGAATTTTAAAAGTACGTACAAGAAAAGTTTCTGCTAGTCAAGGGAACTTTGTGGATCTTCAAGAAGAAAATGGGTTTGTACGCCAAAATGTTGATAGTTTAGTTATGAATGGTATGAAACATTCATTTGATTTTTTTCAAGAAAAAACAAAAAATACTTCTGAATGGACAAAAAATGTTATCGAACTAACCAACAAAAATCAATTTCAAAGTATAAATAAAAAATACCTTTCTACAGTAAGTGATTTTCAAGCATCGGATATACTTCTTTTCCATCATTTAAAATTCGTTTTAGCTCCGAATGCTTTTCAAGTAGCAGAAAGTAATTTTCCAATGATAACAAAAGAAAAAATGTATAATTTTCGTCTTTTTGAAAATATAATGAAATAAGTTTTCATGAAAGAAGCTATCGCAGAGGAGTGCAGCTTCGCATATTGTGGTATTCTAATGACAGATTGACCTCATGTTTGACCGTAGGTCAATACTGTACGGCGAAGCCCTGGTCAATAGGTCAAACTGAATCTACCAAACTGCTGTACAGCAAAGCCACATCCAATAAGCTTTGCCAATTCTAGCCCTCCCTGACTTTGCTGCCTTAATGTATCGGCCTCATGTTTGGTATTGAGTGTATCGTATGGTGGTATCGGCAAAGCCGAATCTACCAAACTGAATCTACCAAACACAATACTGTACGGCGTAGATTCCGGGTACAGTTTCGCTGAGGCGGATAAACTTGCAGTTTAACAGGGGCAAGTTGGACCGTAGGTCAATACGGCAAACTGTCAATACGTCAAACTTCGCTCCCGTAAATGAAAAAAGAAAATGAATATGATTCAAAATTCTGTCGAATTGCGTAAATTTTTCACACCTGAAAATTTTTCATTAATAATAACTGGTTCTTTAGCTTTTTTTGTATTAAGTTCAAAACATATATTCATTTATAATGAAGAAACTTTGGTGCTTATAAGTTTTATAGGTTTTGTTATTTTCAGTTATCGTATGTTGAGTGAATCAATAGAGAATTCATTTAATGATAGAAGTACAGCTATTTTTACTGAACTTCAAAATTCAATTCAACTTAAAGAAAATCTTTTAAAAGAATTATTAGAAGAACATAAAAAACAATTATCTTTAAATACATTTTTACATTCTTTAAATATGTTTTCTAATAATGAACTTTCATTAATAAGTACACAACGTCAAAAAACACTTCAATTAGTTTTTTCACAGCAAGTACATCAAAAATTAAAAAGTCTTTTCCTTTCTCAAAACGCTACACAAGAAAGACTTCAAAATGCTCTAAAAAATGGGTTCCGAGCAAGTGTTTTAGAAGAATTTAATTTTTCAAAAAAAACAATGAAACCTAAATTAATTCAACAAGCTCTTCAACAATTAAAAACACACAATTTATAAAATAAAAGGAAGGCAGAATCGGCCTGATGTTTGACCAAAGGTCAATACTGTAAAGTATTGTGTTTGGTAGATTCAGTTTGACGTATTGACAGGGGCAAGTTTGACCGTAGGTCAATACGCCCTAGTCAAACTGCCGATTCTGTCGATTAAGTTTCTCATTGTCTTCACAAAAGTGATATTTTTATGGTAAATTTTTCACAAAGATGGCTTTTTTCGACCAATCATAAAGATATAGGTACACTTTATCTTATTTTTGGTGCTTTTTCAGGTGTTTTAGGAACTTGCTTTTCTATGCTTATTCGTATGGAATTAGCACAACCAGGGAATCAAATTCTTGGTGGAAATCATCAACTTTATAATGTTCTTATTACAGCACATGCTTTTTTAATGATATTTTTCATGGTTATGCCGGCTCTTATTGGTGGATTTGGAAATTGGTTTGTACCTATCCTTATTGGTGCACCAGATATGGCTTTCCCTCGATTAAATAATATAAGCTTTTGGCTTCTCCCACCCTCACTTCTTCTTCTTTTAAGTTCTGCTTTAGTTGAAGTTGGTGCTGGAACTGGTTGGACCGTCTATCCACCACTTAGTAGTATAACAAGTCACTCTGGTGGGGCAGTTGATTTAGCTATTTTTAGTTTACATCTTTCAGGGGCGAGTAGTATTTTAGGTGCTATTAACTTTATTACAACTATATTCAATATGAGAGGACCGGGTATGACTATGCATAGACTTCCATTATTTGTTTGGGCTGTGCTTATTACTGCTTTCCTTTTATTATTATCACTTCCTGTTTTAGCCGGAGCAATTACCATGCTTTTAACAGATCGTAATTTTAATACAAGTTTTTTTGACCCTGCTGGTGGAGGAGATCCTATTCTTTTTCAACACCTTTTTTGGTTTTTCGGGCACCCAGAAGTATATATTCTTATTCTTCCTGGTTTTGGTATAGTGAGCCATATTATTTCAACATTCTCCCGTAAACCAGTCTTTGGATATCTTGGCATGGTATACGCAATGCTAAGTATCGGTGTGCTTGGATTTATTGTTTGGGCGCATCACATGTACACTGTTGGATTAGATGTTGATACACGCGCATATTTTACAGCCGCAACAATGATTATTGCTGTTCCAACAGGAATTAAAATTTTTAGTTGGATTGCTACAATGTGGGGTGGAAGTTTAGTATTTCGTACACCTATGTTATTTGCTGTTGGTTTTATTTTTTTATTTACAGTAGGAGGGCTCACTGGTGTAATTTTAGCAAATTCCGGAGTAGATATTGCACTTCATGATACCTATTATGTGGTGGCACATTTTCATTATGTGCTTTCAATGGGAGCTGTTTTTGCTCTTTTTGCAGGATTCTATTATTGGATCGGGAAAATCACAGGATTACAATATCCTGAAACACTTGGGCAAATTCACTTTTGGATTTTTTTCCTTGGAGTAAATTTAACATTCTTTCCAATGCACTTTTTAGGTCTTGCTGGTATGCCTCGTCGTATTCCAGACTATCCTGATGCTTTTGCTGGATGGAATGCTGTGGCAAGCTATGGATCATATTTATCTATTCTTGCTTCAATTTTCTTTTTTTATATAGTGTATCTGACTCTAACTGGAAATGAGAAATGTGCAAATAATCCTTGGGATTTTGATACATCACAAGATGGAACAAAGACATCACCCACTTTAGAATGGATGATGCCTTCGCCTCCTGCATTTCACACTTTTGAAGAAATTCCTGCGATTAAAGAACTTTCTTTAGCAGAGCTACAAATTCAAAAAAATCAGAATACATCTGGTCTTTCTATAAAGTAGGGCCTCAGCAAAGCTGTACGATTCAGTTTAGGGATTCGGCTTTGCTGATACTCTAATACGATAAATTGCGTAGATTCGACTGTACAGCCTCAGGTATTGGCCTTCGGCCAAACTGCTGTACATAGTCGACTTTGCCAATTTTATTATTCGTTATCGCAGAGACCTCGAATCGTATTGTGTTTGGTATTATGCTTATTCTCTCTTGGACAAAAAAAATATCATGTAAATTCGCAAATGCTGGATAGAGAATAGAAATGGAAATTGAAAAATTCAAGTTGTAGACAGATTGACGAGGGCGTATTGACCTACGGTCAAACTAGCCCTTGTCAAAACTGCAGTTGGGTAGATTCGTATTGGCAGATTGACGTATTGGGTTTGACCTTCGGTCAAACCCAATACGTAAAAAAGATAAATGCAATAGGCTTGATATCTAAAAAAAATTTCATTAAAAAAACAATTGGGTTTGATCCTGGCCCAGAATGAACGCTAGCAATACGCTTAACACATGCAAGTTGAACTCGATTTTTTTTTGAGTAGCGAACGGGTGAGTAATACGTAGGAATTTCCCCTTCAGTTTGGGATAAAACCCCAAATAATTTCATAAAGGCGTAGACCGCTGAAGGATAAGCCTGCGCAGGATTAGGTTGTTGGTGAGGTAATGGCTCACCAAGCCTGTGATCCTTAGCTGGTCTGAGAGGACGATCAGCCACACTAGGACTGAGACACGGCCTAGACTTCTACGGGAGGCAGCAGTGAGGAATCTTAGACAATGAGCGAAAGCTTGATCTAGCGATATTGCGTGAGTGATGAAGGCTATTTTGGTCGTAAAGCTCTTTGATGAAGCGAAGATAATGACAAAACTTCAAAAACAAGTCCCGGCTAACTCTGTGCCAGCAGCCGCGGTAAGACAGAGGGGGCAAGCGTTATTCAGAATGACTGGGCGTAAAGAACACGTAGGCGGTATTTGAAGTTGAAATGTGAAAGTCCAAAGCTCTACTTTGGAAGTGCTTTCAAAACCAAAATACTTGAGTATGAGAGAGGAGGGTAGAATTTCTCGTGGAAGGGTAAAATCTGTAGATATGAGAAGGAATACCAAATGCGAAGGCAGCCCTCTGGCTCATGACTGACGCTGAGGTGTGAAGGCATGGGGAGCAACCGGGATTAGATACCCCGTTAGTCCATGCAGTCAACGATGTTGGCTTCTTCTTGGATCTTTTGATTCAGGGAGTCCGCAAACGCTATAAGCCAACCGCCTGGGGAGTACGATCGCAAGATTAAAACTCAAAGGAATTGACGGGGGCCCGCACAAGTGGTGGAGCATGTGGTTTAATGCGAAACAACGCGCAGAACCTTACCAGTCCTTGACATAATGTATATACACAAAGGAGTTATTCCCTTCTGTGGTGCATTACAGGTGTTGCATGGCTGTCGTCAGCTCGTGGCGTGAGCTGTTGGGTTAAGTCCTAGAACGAGCGCAACCCTCATTTTATGTTGCTCAATGATTTATCGTATCGGCTTTGCCAATACGATTCTTTATTGCACTCTTAAAAAACTGCCGGTGATAGACTGGAGGAAGGCGGGGATGACGTCAAGTCCGCACGACCCTTATGGGCTGGGCTACACACGTGCTACAATGGCGATCACAATGGGATGCAAAGATGTAAATCTGAGCGAATCCTTAAAAATCGTCGCAGTTCAGATTGTTGTCTGCAACTCGACAACATGAAGATGGAATCACTAGTAATCGCGAATCAGCACGTCGCGGTGAATACGTACCCGGGCCTTGTACACACCGCCCGTCACACCATGGGAATTGATTTTGCCCGAAGCTTTTTAGGAGATGAAACAAAAAGAATCAACAAAACGAGAAAAAGAACGTTTTGCCTTTATCTTTCTTTGAATATTTTGTCACGGTAGAGTCAGTGACTGAGGTGAAGTCGTAACAAGGTAACCGTAGGGGAACCTGCGGTTGGATTGACTCCTTTCACAAATTTTATTTCATAAGAACTAGCGCATTGATGTTTTTGACACGGGAGAAGCCCTCACAATACTGTCAAACTCGTATGAGAACAAGCAAGGTACCCTTTGACGTTTTGGCGAAAGCTTCTTCATATAGTATTGACGATGCCAAACATGAAGTCAATACAACCCACCTAGTTCTGTTCCAATTAATTTCTCGTTTAAATATTTGACTTTTTTACATTCGAAGGAACCACCCGATCCCATTTCGAATTCGACTTGTGAAACTTCGAATGGCTATATGTACTGCTTTTGTGGGAGCCGTAGTTTAGGTCAAATTTCAAAAAAATTATTCATTGAAAAGTGCCGATTGAGCACCCAAGTAGGGGCAAAGCCCTCGATTCTTCCTTTTTTTGAAGGCGGGATAGTTTAGTTGGTAAGAACAGCAGAATCATAATCTGCATGTCGGGGGTTCAAATCCCTCTTCCGCTAATAAACGAAAGAAGCTTGAACGTATTGACCTCAGGAAAGCTGTACGGGGTAGATTCGTATTGATAGTTTTGTATTGACCTTCGGTCCAACCCAATACGTCAAACGGGTAAACTCATAAGGCATGAGGGTAAAAAAAATAAAAAGAAAACGAAAAGTATAAAAAGTATGAAACGGATGCCTTGGCATAGAAAACAGGACGTGAAACGTAACGAAACGCCATGGGGAAAAACGAAACATCTTGAGATCCATGGATATCCAAAAGGGAAACCTTTTATTGAATAACTTACTCAGTGAACTGAAACATCTAAGTAACTGGAGGAAAAGACATCAACCGAGATTCCGGTAGTAGTGGCGAGCGAACCCGGAAAAGGCTTTTTTGAAAAAACCACGAATTTTCTTTGTCAAAAAAGAGTGAAAAATCTTGTCAAAGAAGGTGAGAACCCTGTATGATAAAAAATTCGATCAGGTTTTTAAAATATGAGTAAAGTGAGATATTATCTTTCTTGAAGATTGGGGGACCACCCTCAAAGCCTAAATATATTTCTATGACCGATAGTGAACAAGTACCGTGAGGGAAAGGTGAAAAGAACCCTTTTGAAGGGAGTGAAAAAGATCCTGAAATTTCATACTTACATGCAATCGAAGCTTCCAGGGGGTATTGCAGTATCGGCAAAACCGAATCACTAAACTGCCCTAGGCATAGTAACGGTGTACCTTTTGCATAATGGGTCAGCGAGTAAATTGAATCAGCATGCTTAAGCCATTAGGTGGAGGCGTAGTAAACACGAATATTCATAATGTAAGAAATGAAAGTTTTGACCTTTGGTCAATTCGACTGTTGTTTCAATTTGACCCGAAACCGAGTGATCTAGCGATGAGCAAGTTGAAAAAATGGTAATACATTTTGGAAGGCTGAACCCACGTGTGTTGCAAAACACGGGGATGACTTGTCGCTAGGGGTGAAAGGCTAATCAAACTCGGAAATAGCTGGTTTTCCGCGAAATCTATTGAGGTAGAGCGTATAGAAATAATCATTTGGGGTAGAGCACTCAATGGGAAAGGGTGGCCCAAAGCCTGACCGATTCCAAGGAAACTCCGAATACAAATGAATGTAGATTGACACGTAGATTCAGTTTAGTAATTCAATTTAGTTGATTCGGCTTTGCCGATACCTAATACGATACCACAAGCTGATACAACATTACAATAAACTTTTATCTATGCAGACAGACTTAAGGTGCTAAGGTCTTAAGTCAAAAGGGAAACAGCCCAAATCGTCCGTTAAGGTCCTCAAGCAATTACTGAGTGGAAAAGGAAGTCTAAAAGCAAAGACAACCAGGAGGTGGGCTTGGAAGCAGCCATCCTATGATGAAATCGTAATAGATCACTGGTCTAGCTTTTGGGCGCCGAAGATGTCTCGGGGCTAAAGTAATTCACCGAAACGACGACAATTTTTGCGGCAGGACATAATTGAATTTAGGTTTACAGCCTCAGCGAAAGCTGTACGCTGGATGCCTTTTGACCATTAGGTCAATTCATCCGCCAAAAAAAATTGGGTAGCGGAACGTTCTGTATTTTCGTTCAAGAGATTTTGAGAAAAATCTTTCAGAAATCAGAAGTGAGAATGCTGACATGAGTAGCGTAAAATCATGTGAAAACCATGATCGCCGAAAGTTCAAAGGTTTCTGCGCTCCGTAAATCGACGCAGAGTCAGACGGCCCCTAAAAAGAAGGCGAAAGCATAATTTGATGGGTAAAAAAAAATGCAAAGAAACAATTTTTTGTATTTTCAATCTTTAGATGACGAAGATAACAATCTCCTCAGTATATATTGGATTTGTCTGAGCGACGAACAAGTTTTCCTGGAAAAACCTAAAGATACATAGAAAGCAGTTTTGTAGAGTCTGTAGATTAGGCTTTGCCGATACTACGATGAACGCAATACGAGCAATTTATTTACCGTACTGTAAACCGACACTGGTGAACACGTCGAGAAGACGAAGGCGTTTGAGAGAACCATGTTGAAGGAACTCGGCAAATTGATCCCGTAACTTCGGAAGAAGGGATGTTGGTGGGAGACCATCAACAGCATTGAATCAGGGGTGGCGACTGTTTACTAAAAACACATGACTCTGCGAAGTGGCAACACGATGTATAGGGTCTGACGCCTGCCCGGTGCTGGAAACTTAACAGGAGATGTGCAAGCATCGAATCGAAGGCCCAGTAAACGGCGGCCGTAACTCTAACGGTCCTAAGGTAGCGAAATTCCTTGTCGCATAAGTAGCGACCCGCATGAATGGCGTAACGATCGCCCCACTGTCTCCAACATGGCCTCAGTGAAATTGAATTCTCCGTGAAGATGCGGAGACCAAACGATTAGACGGTAAGACCCTATGAACCTTTACTATATCTTTGTAATGGAAATACGATGTTTTTGTGTAGGATAGGTGGGAGCAAGGCTCAGGCTAGAAATAGTTAAGCCTTGCAACCTTGAAATACCACCCTGAAACTCATTATTTCCTCACGAATTGAAACAGAGCTCTTTCAGAGCAACTTTTCTTTATTCGGACATTGCATGGTCGGTAGTTTGACTGGGGCGGTCACCTCCTAAAGAGTAACGGAGGTGTGCGAAGGTAGACTCAGGCTGGTCGGAAATCAGCTGTAGAGCATAATGGTATAAGTCTGCCTGACTGTGAGACGGACACGTCAAACAGAGACGAAAGTCGGCCATAGTGATCCGGGAGTTCCATGTGGAAGGGCTCTCGCTCAACGGATCAAAGGTACTCTAGGGATAACAGGCTGATTCCCCCCAAGAGCTCTTATCGACGGGGGAGTTTGGCACCTCGATGTCGGCTCTTCACATCCTGGGGCTGAAGAAGGTCCCAAGGGTTCGGCTGTTCGCCGATGAAAGTGGAACGTGAGCTGGGTTTAGAACGTAGACCTTTATTGAAAAAACTGCGTTTGTATGCAGTAATGCATATTTAGTATTGGCTTATATCGGTGAAGCCTTCAGAATACTTAATGTATTTCTATGGTAATGCCGAGGGAAGACCTTTCTATAGCAATGCTCCTATTCAATTCTCGAAAAACAATTCAAAATATGATCCCTCACTTCAAAGAAAAAAAAACCCGAGGCTCACTGAAGGGTAGTTTTGTATTGGCCTTCGGCCAAACACAATACGCCAGAGCGATCTCCATAAGCACCACAACATTGGAAGATTTTGTCGGGACTTCGCCCACTCCAATGACCTGTTTTCCGAGGGCTTCGCCCCTGGCAAACTGTCAAACTCAATGGGCTTATTTAGCAGGATTTCTAGATGGTGATGGGTCTATTATGGCTCAAATAGTTTCGAGACCAGATTATATCTTAAAATATCAAATTCGAGTAAGTCTCTCCTTCATTCAAATCACCAAAAGAAAACATTTCTTAATAAAGATTCAAAATGAAATAAAAAAGGGAAATCTAAGAGATCGCGGAGACGGGATTTCTGAACTTACTTTGATTGGGTGGCAAGATGTCAAATGGATTTTATTACAAATGAAGCCTTTTCTTCGAATCAAAGAAAAACAAGCAAATCTTGTTTTAAAAATTATAGAGCAATTACCTTTAACGAAGACATCTCCAGACAATTTTTTGAAAATATGTGAATTAGCCAATCAAGTAGCCAATTTAAATGATTCAAAAGGACGTACGATAATAACTCAAGTCGTTCGACAGAGATTTCAGGATTTAAAGTTAATAGAGGAGTTATGATGTATTGTGTTGATTCGTAGATTCGTATTGGGTTTATCGGCAAAGCCGAATCACCAAACTCGATAAACTCGATACATACCAAACTATCAAACTTCGTCCATGCTTGGATGGAGTGAGAACTCCATCTGTATAGAAAAGTCCCTGTAGAGACTTTTTTCATTCTCAATTGAAAAAGATATCTTCTTTGGTGAAAGAAGATATAATACGCCAACTCCTTTTATTTCTTTGCCAATTCTAGGGCGTAGTGCATGTATCATATTAGGTATCGGCAAAGCCGAATCTCCTAAACTGAATCAACTCTCCATGCTCCTGTCAAAAAAAAATGGTATAATAAAAGGATGAAGACATAGTCCATGCCTTTATGAAAATAAGGGAAAAACATGCGTGAGACAGTTCGGTTCCTATCTGTCGTTTGTGAAGAGAACTGAGAAAACCAATAATTAGTACGAGAGGAGCATTATTGTCTAACCTCTAGTGTACCGGCTGTCACGCCAGTGGCAACGCCGGGTAGCCAAGTTAGGAGAGGAGAACTGCTGAAAGCATCTAAGCAGGAAACTTTTTTCAAAACAAGTTCTCAAAATCGTGAAAGATTCTCACGTTAATAGGCCCACTGTAGAAACATTGTGAAATGTGAGCATGTTGGTACTAATTTATTTTCGTAGTTCAAATAGACCAATCGGCTTTGCCGATTCGAGGGGAGTATTGAGTCGGGCGTATTGACCTACGGTCAAACTTGCCCCTTCAAATTACCCCTGTCAAAAAAAAGTTTTGTGGGGCGAAGAATCCGACCTCATGTTTAGTAGATTCATTTTAGTATGTATGGAGTTTGAGTTTGACCAAAGGTCAATACCACTACGAATCAACTCAATAGAATACCACTCTACTGTACGTCGATCCTTCGCCAGCGAAGCTTGAAAATTCTTAAATTAAGTTATAATCTGAGGGACTCGATTGGAGCTTTGCTGAGGTTTCAATGCTAGATCGGCTTTGCCGATTCGAGCTTTTCAGATATTTTAATTTTGCACTCATAAAAAAGATAAAGAATGAAAACAAGACTATCATTACTCAAACAACCTCTTCTTTCACCACTAAATGATCACCTCATTGAATACCCGACACCAACTAATTTAAGTTATTGGTGGGGATTTGGTTCTCTTGCTGGTATTTGTTTAATGCTCCAAATTCTTACTGGAATATTTTTAGCAATGCACTATACCCCTCATGTAGATTTAGCTTTTATGTCAGTTGAACATATTATGAGAGATGTTGAAGGAGGTTGGTTTCTACGTTATATGCACGCGAATGGAGCAAGTATGTTTTTTATCGTGGTGTATCTTCATATGTTCCGTGGATTATATTATGGAAGTTACGCGAGTCCAAGAGAACTTGTATGGATTGTAGGAGTTGTTCTCTTTTTACTTATGATTCTCACAGCTTTTATTGGATATGTATTGCCTTGGGGACAAATGAGTTTCTGGGGAGCAACCGTTATTACAAGTCTTGCCAGTGCAATTCCTTTAGTTGGTGATGAAATTACTCATTGGTTATGGGGTGGCTTTTCTGTAGATAATGCTACTCTGAATAGATTCTTTAGTCTTCATTACCTTCTTCCATTCATTATTGCTGGGGCAAGTATTGTGCATTTGGCTGCATTACATCAATACGGATCAAATAATCCTTTAGGGTCATTAGGTACTGTAGATAAAGTTCCATTTTATCCATATTTTTATATGAAAGATCTCGTAGGGTGGGTTTCTTTTGCTGTTTTTTTCTCAATTTTTGTTTATTTTTACCCGAATCTTCTAGGACATCCGGATAACTATATTCCAGCAAATCCTATGTCAACTCCCGCGCATATTGTACCAGAATGGTATTTTTTACCAGTATACGCTATTTTAAGAAGTATTCCAAATAAATTAGGTGGTGTAGCAGCTATTGCTTTAGTGTTTATTTCACTTTTAGCCTTACCTTTTCTTAATACATCTGCAATTCGTAGTTCAAGTTTTCGACCTATTCATAAGAAATTTTTCTGGCTTCTTGTAGCAGATTGTGTTTTATTAGGATGGATCGGATGTCAACCAGTGGAAGCTCCTTATGTTACTATTGGACAAATTGCTTCAATTTTCTTTTTCTTTTATTTTTTGATATGTGTTCCTTTTTTAGGGAAATTTGAATCAAAACTTCTATCTTGGAAAGAAGCGTAACTTTATCTTTCGGCGTACAGGCTATCCAGTTTGAGTTTGACCAATGGTCAATACCAATACGAATTACTGTAGGCCGAATCTTGGTTTTGCTCACACCTCTGTAAAATAGAAAAGAAATGGAAATCAAAGATTCGAGATCCAAAAATTTGCAAGGGCCTGTATTGTGTTGATTCAGTTTTGTTGATTCGTAGTCGTATTGACCTTTGGTCAAACTCAAACTTGATACATACAATACGATACATACCAAACTGGGCTTTGCAAATTTGACCCAAGGTTAATACGCCCCATCTAGATAATTATTTTCTTTCTTTTCAAAAATAAAAAAGATGCTCTTATGCCTACTATTAATCAATTATTGGTCAATCAAAAAAATGTAAGAAAACAAAAGAAAAAAAGAAACAAAACACCAGCATTACGCACGGGAGGCGCGAAAACTACACTCATGTCCTCTCCTTGCCCACAAAAACGAGGTGTTTGCTTACGAGTGTATACCAAAACACCAAAAAAACCAAATTCAGCTTTACGTAAAGTAGCCAAAGTTCGTTTAACGAATTCAGTTGAGGTTATTGCTTATATTCCAGGAGAAGGCCATAATATTCAAGAGCACTCTGTAATTATGATTCGTGGTGGTCGTGTACAAGATCTTCCAGGGGTAAAATATCGCATGATTCGAGGAGTACTTGATCTTCAAGGAATTCAAAAAAGACGTCAATCAAGATCACTTTATGGAGCGAAAAAACCAAAAAAAAATACAAAATAACGTATTGACTTACGGCCAAAGGGAGCTCGCTGCTTTGTAAGAGCTCAGGCATAATAGGTTTTGTCAGTTTGACAGGGGCAAGTTTGACCATAGGTCAATACGCCCTAGCAATACGCGATTCTAAACTTTTACCAAAATGATATAATTTATGAATTATTTAAACGATATGGGGCGAGGGTACAACGTAGTCTCTCACCCCCGCCCCAGCGAAGCTCTTCCTTTCAAATTAGTCAGTGGAAATCAGCCTGATTCAACTAATGAATCGGCAAAGCCGATCGTACATTCTCATCTGAATAAAAATGCAAAATCAACCACAGTATGTATGTATTCTTTCTTAGAAATGAATAAAACACCACTTCTAAGCCGTTTTATTAATTTTTTAACAAAAAAAGGGAAAAAATCAAAAGCAGAATCATTATTTTACAAAAGTTTCAGAATACTCTCTCAAATTCAAATGAGTGAAATATCTTCAAAACAACGTTTGACCCAAGGTCAATACCAAACTGAAACTTCACAGAAGAATACTTACAAAGTTTTTGAAGAAGCAATCTCCAATATTCAACCATTTTTTGAGGTAAAAAAGGTACGAATTGCAGGGACTACATATCAAGTTCCCGCTTTAATTCCCCAAAAAAGACAAGAAAATATAGCAATGAATTGGTTATTGGAATCTGCACGTGAACGTAAAAAAAAGAATTCATCCCAAAATTTTGAAAATTGTTTAGCTTTAGAAATACGTGAAGCTTTTCAAAAACAAGGACAAGCTCGACAGAAAAGAAATGATCTCCATAAACTGGCAGAAGCTAATCGTGCTTTTTCACATTTTCGATGGTGGTAAAAAAAAAGGACGAAATATTATTTCATGAGGAAGAGTAGTTTTATCTCGAGAAAGAGTGCATATTTTCGAGATTACCCTGTGTACTAATATCGCCAATTCGAGAACTTCACCTCTTGCTTTCCCTTGTTCTTCGTTTGAGCTCTTGCTTATGCTCTTTATAGGGCAGAGCTTATTGACTAGGGCTTTGCCCCTGTCAAAATGTCCCTTCCTTCGTTCACGCTTTTCAGTCTCTACCGAAGGGGCCGCTCCTTCGGTTATGTGTTTGGATGAGGACGAGAGTGTATTATAAAGAAGACAACAAGCGAAGAGCAAGGCCTTATCAAAGAGCTAAAAAGAAGGTAAGGCAATGGGTAATGTACCGCTTCGCTGAGGCAAAGGACATGCGAAGACCCTTTTTTGCCTTTGACCCAAGGTCAAAATGCCTCCGTTGATTAAGTATCTTCTTTATAGAAAGAGAAGATTAAATCTTTCATTTACATATCTACTTTTAAGTAACATTCTCGAATCGGCTGGTCATAATAGGTACTTTGCTAGCGGGTCAATAGCATTGACCTTTGGTCAAACATGAGGCCGATTATGGAAGCAAATCAAAAGAAATGAGAGTTCCCGAAACAAAAACAACCCAAGCAAGTGATAAAGGTAAAAAAACTTTCCACCCTAAACGCATGAGTTGGTCATAACGGTATCTTGGAAAAGCAGCTCGTACCCATATATATATAAATAAAAAAAGAACGATTTTCAGGCCAAACCAAAATCCCCCGGGAATCCAATGAAAAATTGCAATTTGAAAAGGAGGTAACCATCCACCTAAAAATAGAATTGAGCACATTCCACTCATCATGATCATATTTGCATATTCACCCAGAAAAAATAAAGCAAAACCCATTGAAGAGTATTCAACATTATATCCGGCAACAAGTTCGGCTTCGGCTTCTGGTAAATCAAAGGGTGCTCGATTTGTTTCTGCTAAACAAGAAATAAAAAAAAGAATAAGTAAAGGAAAGAGTGGAATACAAAACCAGATTTCTTCTTGAGCCAGAACAATTTCGGAGAGATTTAATGAACCTACACAAAGTAAAACAGTTATGATAATTAATCCTATGGATACTTCATATGAAACCATTTGTGCTGCAGATCTTAAGCATCCTAAAAAAGCATATTTGGAGTTACTAGACCAACCTGCTGTAATAATTCCATAAACACCCAATGAAGAAATTGCAAAAAGATATAGAACACCTACATTCAGGTCAGAAAGAACGATTCCGTATCCAAAAGGTACCACAGCCCATGAAATTAAACTGAGCATAAATGTTAATACGGGTGCAAGTAAGAATATAATAATATTGGCATTGCTCGGTAATACAGGTTCTTTTAAAAGAAGTTTTAATCCATCAGCAAGTGGCTGTAAAATCCCAAAAAATCCAACAACATTAGGACCCTTTCTGCGTTGCATGGATGCCATAACTTTTCGTTCAGCTAAAGTCAAAAAAGCAACTCCAAGAAGTAAAGGGATTATAATTCCTAAAATTTTTACAAGAGTACTTAGGACAAAAAAATTCATATATATAACTTCCTTTTTCGTTTTGACCTATGGTCAAACTTTTCATAAACAGAAAAGTTTGACAGTATTGTGTTTGACCGAAGGCCAATACCAAACATGATAAAGCATCAAATTATCCCTTACGGGAATCGAACCCGTGTCGTCGCCATGAAAAGGCGATGTCCTGACCTCTAGACGAAAGGGACGTCTTAATTTTTTCAAAGGAGAATAGTTCCAATGGTAGAACAGTGGTTTCCAAAACCAAAGGTTAAGGGTTCAAATCCCTTTTCTCCTGAAATAGAAGAGTGCAGTTTGGCCGAAGGCCCATACCTCGAATCGACGTACAGCTTCGCTGAGGCTGTACACCATAGAATCGGGTATTGACGTGTTTGGTAGATTCAGTTTGGTATTGACCTTTGGTCAAACTCAATACGATAAACTGCCGATTACGTACAGCTTGGGCCTAAGTAGATTTGAACTACTGACATTACGCTTATCAAGCGTACGCTCTAACCAACTGAGCTACAAGCCCTTTGAATGAATAGTTTGAACCGAAAAACGGACACCGGTACAGCTTCGCGTATTGTATATTAGGGTAGCGGCAAAGCCGAATCCCTATACTGATAAATACAATACTGACAAACCCGTCAATACAAAACTGAATCTACGCAGTTTGACAGTATTGACGAGGGCTTCGGCGTACAGTATTGACCTAGGGTCCAACCTGAGGTCAAACACGTCAATACATTTTTTCTTCATTTTAATGTTTTTTTTCAATAAGTTCCCAAGGACTTGAAAAATCGAAATATCGAAATTCTTGAGTCATTTCAATAGATTCAGTGATAACTCTTTTTTCGGAATCATCATATCTTACTTCAACAAAACCACTTAATGGAAAATCTTTTCGAAGAGGGTGCCCTTCAAACCCATAATCAGTAAGAATTCGTCGAAGATCGGGGTGATTTGCAAAAAAAACACCAAACATATCCCATGTTTCACGTTCCCACCAATTTGCAGAATTATAAATTTCAACAAGTGAATCGACAGGAGTAATTTCATCTACTGATGTTTTTATACGAATACGTGCATTATGTTGAATACTTAATAAATTATAAACAATTTCAAACCTTTTTACACGCGAAGGATAATCTACTGCGGTAATATCCATAAGAAGCTTAAATTGTGTTTGTGTGTGATCTCTAAGAAAATAGAAAAATGGTAAAATATATTTTGCAGTTATTTCAAAGTTTATTTCATTTTTTTGAAAACTGGTTCTTTGGATCCATTTAGGTAATGTAAGCAGAATTGATTTGGCAAAATTTTCATTCATAAAAGATAGAACTTTTTTAAGAGAAAAAGGAACTTCGTTCGATTAGAATCGCGTATTTACGCATTGACCTCTTGTTTGACAGGGGCCAGTTTAGTTTTGTATTGATTCAGTTTAGTAGATTCGGCTTTGCCTATACCTAATAGGATACCACTCGACTGTACAGATCGACAAAGTCGATACATTCATTCGCGCCTTCAATTTTTTTCTTTTATCCATAATACCAAGTCAGAGTATTTTGTGTACGCTTAATTTTCTTTTGCAATTGAAGTAAACCATACAATAAAGCTTCGGCTGTAGGTGGGCAACCTGGAACATAAATATCTACAGGAACAATACGATCACAACCTCTCACGACAGAATAAGAATAATGATAATATCCTCCGCCATTTGCACAACTTCCCATGGAAATTACCCATCTTGGTTCTGGCATTTGGTCATAAACTTTTCTTAAAGCAGGGGCCATTTTATTTGTGAGGGTTCCTGCTACAATCATTACATCAGATTGTCGAGGACTTGGTCGAAAAATAATACCAAAACGATCTAAATCATATCTTGAAGCTCCTGTATGCATCATTTCTACTGCACAGCATGCAAGACCAAAAGTCATTGGCCACATCGAGCCTTTGCGTGCCCAGTTTACTAATGTATCTACTTTAGAAATTACATAATCAGCTTTGGAATTCATAAAATTTTCTTTTTTTACATTTCATTGACTCAACTTGAATGGAGTGTATTGATTTCAAGTTTGACAGTATTGAGTTGATTCAATTTAGGGGTTACGCCCCTAATAGGATACATACAATATGATACATTCTAAACTGATAAACACTCTACTGTCAAACCCCATTTTTACCCTTGCCTTATAGAATCGGCGTACAGCTTCGCGTATTGACGTGTTTTGTAGATTCAGTTTAGTTGATTCGGCTTTGCCGATACCTAATAGGATACATACAATACGATACCACAATACTGTCAAACTGCCGATTCTAGTATAAAGATAAACGAATTATGTCTATTTTAAAAAATCAGATTCTAGAAGAAGAACTTCTTCACCTCGTGACCACTAATCAATTTACTTTACTATTTCATTATAACACTATAAAATCAAAAGAATGGTTACATTTACAAAAATTACTTTTTCAAAAACAGTTAAACACTCCGCATAAAGTAATTCCTGTCCGATATTTTTCTAAATTACTGCAGAACAGGGGCATAAGTAGGGCTTCGCCCCTAACAAGGCCTCCGCAAGGAAAAACAGCAACTACGTCCGATCTAGCTGTTTTATCAGTTTGGCCGAAGGCTAATATGAATCTTCCTGACACCGCTTGTTTTGTAAAAAAATTTGAATCTTTAGGAGGTTCTTTTTGCTTCTTTTTTTGTTCAGATAAATCCAAAGTAATAGACCTTTCTCTGTTATTCTCTTCAAAAAGGGGGGCTGTTGGTATTGAGTCAGGCTTTGCCCCTTCAAACTACCTCCCTCAATTTTTAATTTTAGGAATGATACAGACAACACCCAGTATGGATAAAGAAATATTATTTGAAAATACTTTTTTTTCATCTTATGCTATCGAGAAATTTTTAAAATTAGACACATCAATTTATTCCGAATTATACCATTCTTTGATACAAAATGGGCAACTCATTTCAAATTTAAATTTTTCTATGGAATTAAGTTGTGGGAACCTTTCTCCTTTAAAACAAAATCAGTTGAATTTACTTTTCTTATTAAAAAAATTGCAAAGAACAAAACCTCAGCTCGTATGAATTGACGTACAGCTTCCCTGAGGCTGTAGGGCGAAGCCCTCGTCAATATATGGTTTTGTGCGTATCGGCAAAGCCGAATCTACCAAACACAGCTAGGCGAATAATGGGAATTGAACCCATCTTTTCAGAGTCACAGTCTGACACTTTAACCAAATAAGTTATATCCGCCGTATGCAATTTTTTACAAAAAAGGATGAGGCCGATTGGTCTATCCGTTTGAAGTATTGACGTATTGGCCTTCGGCCAAACTGAATCTACTAAACACAATACGTTCCATAAAAAATGGTTAGATAGCATAAAGGGAATGTACTGGATTGCAAATCCATGGATGGCGGTTCAATTCCGCCTCTAACCTAAATCAGCTTCATGTTTGGTAGATTCAATTGAGTTGAATCGTAGTGGTATTGACCTTTGGTCAAACTCAAACTTGATACATACAATACCACAATACTGTATGCCGATTTGTGCTGAAGTTCTACATGATTTATAGACGTCTTTTTTTTCTTAAACGGCACCCGTTATGAGCTGTGGGTGTAGAATCTTCGATTTTACGAATCATAAGACCACTTGATTGTAAACCTCGAAGTGAAGATTCTTTTCCAAAACCTATTCCTTTCAGTTTCACTTCAACATCATAAATTCCCAATGAAATACTTTGTTTCCCTATATGCTCCGCAGTTGTTTGTGATGCATATGTTGTAGATTTTCTTGAGTTTTTAAACCCCATAAGACCAGCTGATGCAGAAATTTTTGTATTTCCTTTTGAATCTGTTAATGTTATTATTGTATTATTCAAAGTTGTTTGAATATGGATTTGATGTGTCATTTGTATTTTCATTTTCAATTCATCGAAAAAATATTATTTTATTTTTTGAAAGAAGATTTTCGCGCAGAACGTGCATTTGTTTTTGTTCTTTGACCTCTGACTGGCAAAGAAAGTGCATGTCGGAAGCCTTTATAACACCCGATATCTGTTAACCTTTTTATATCTTGTAAAATAATTCGTCGAAGTTCTGAACCAGTAAAATAATATTGGTGTACAACTCGAATAAGTTGATCTATTTGAAAAGATGTAAGATGGTGCACACAAGTTTGTTGGCTAAATCCTAATTGATCGCAGATTTGGTGTGATAAGGACGACCCAATTCCGTAAATATTTTGAAGAGCCATTCGTATTTTTTGCGCATCCTTGAGATTTTTATTTAGAATATATACCATATAAAAAGAGTTTCTTTTCTTCAATGAATCTAATTCACAGGACATAATCGGTGAAGAGATTAAGAGTATTGTATGTATCGTATTAGGTATCGGTAAAGCCGAATCAACTAAACTGAATCTACCAAACACGTCAATACCTTCACCCTGTCCAATGACGAAGGCTTCGTAATGGCCTTCGGCCAAAAATAATACGCGTATGCTTTATTTTTTTTTACCTACTTTTATTCTCACTATTTCATCTTTATATCGAATACCTTTTCCTTTATAAGGTTCTGGTGATCGCATATTTCTTATTTCAGCAGCAATTTGTGTGATTTGTTGTTTGTCAAGACCGTATAAACAAAAAAGTGTAGGTTTTACAGAGAAAGCACGAATATTTTTTGGAATTTGATAAAAAATATCATGGCTTTGACCTATTTTAAATTCTATTTGTTGGTAAGAAGTTGGTGAAAGCGTTGAAAGTACATTTTGGGTATGGGTGGGTTTAATCTCTAACGAGGGGCGAAGCCCCAGTTCGTATTGAGTAAGATTCGTATTGTGTTGATTCAGTTTGGTAGATTCGGCTTTGCCGATACCACCATACGATACATTCCAAACTCCCGTTCGAGTATCTAAATTCATTTTATTTTCATGTAAAATTGCACGAAATCCGACACCAACTAATTCTAAATAAATTAAAAATCCTTGACATATTCCATAAATATTATTATGAAAAAAAGATAAAAGAGATCCAAAAAAAGCTTTTGATCCTTTTGATACCTTTTTCACATAAATTTCTAATTCATTTGATTTTTTGTTCATATTTAAAAAACCAAGACCTAAAGAATCAATTTTTTCTACATTTATTTCGAGAAAACCTAAAGGTCCTTTAAAAAAAAGAGAATTTTCTTGAATTATAATTTCCACGAGTGGGGGGAGCTTTATTTTATGAATGTAAAATAATTTTTCAATATTTTTCATAAATTATATTATTTTTTTTATTATCAGGAAGAATCGCGTAGATTCATTTTTGTATTGACGAGGGCATAGATTCGTATTGACAGATTGACGTATTGGGTTTGGCCGAAGGCCAATACCAAACTGAATCTACAAAACTGTCAGTACGTCAAACGGATGAACTTGCGCCTGTTTATTTCTTAAAAGATTTCACATAAAAGTTCCCCACCAATTCCAAAAAATCGAGCATCTCGATCAGAAAGAATTCCTTTTGATGTTGACAAAATTTTCACACAAAAGCTTTTTTTGCGAGTTTCTCGAAAAGATAACTGAGAATGAGTAGGCCAAGTTTCGTATTGTGTTGATTCAGTTTGGTATTGACCTTTAGGCAAACCCAATACGATAGATTCCAAAGACATTGGTCCGTCGAAGCCACTGCTCATGAGCGAAGTTCTCGGAAACTCTTTCAGAGCAACTAGTTCACTGTTGGCTTTTTCAGTTGGCCTTTCGATGAATTTTCGGCCCATCGCTTTAGTATAAATTTTACGTCCTTGAAGAGAAATTTTTGAAATTTTTCTTAAAACTGGTTTATTTTGAGAATACTTTAAAAAAATGTAAAGATGATTCTCTTGGGCAAAAAATCCTTGAAGAAATCCTTCAAGAAATAAAATATTACACAAGTGCCAACTTTTTTTGGAAAAAGGTACTCGGATGAATTTTTTTTGTCTTTGTTGCCCGTTTTGTATTGCTGAAAATAAATTTGCTAAATTATCCATTTTCTTTCTTTTTTTTTCATCAAATAAGCGTTCGAGGGCC
>Ga0208966_1000059_pt1 | contig 33007 bp, 31 predicted proteins | sample GreLakmeHU45MSRF_FD_187701 | JGI IMG/M metagenome (GOLD analysis project Ga0208966, IMG submission 187701) | Freshwater lentic microbial communities from great Laurentian Lakes, MI, USA - Great Lakes metaG HU45MSRF (SPAdes) | ecosystem: Environmental > Aquatic > Freshwater > Lake | place: Great...
CCCATTTGTTGTCGTTGTCGAGCCACCTATAGCTAGCATGGGATTGGGCAGCGCTGGATATGCCGCGTTATATACGGCTGCTGTAAATACGTGGATTTTTGCGCCCGGAATAGCCCGCCCGGTTGCGTCAGCGTATATCAGGTTATCTGGGCCGCCGTAATCATGGTCTACGACGATGTTTCCGCAGCCGGCAATTGGCAGTACAGGCCCCGGGCGCGCAGAGGGTTCACCACCAACCTCGATAGCGTAGGCGGTGTTGGTAAACGGCAGCAAGCCTAGTTTCACCTGATAGATAATCGGCACATTGCGAATAGCGGCGGCGATTTGAATGCTGTCAATAAGCCAGCGTTCGTCACTTGCGCTATTCACCCAGATGTCGCCGCCATTAAGGGCCGGGAAGCCGATGACGCGCGCAGTAATGTACGGCTCATTCCGCGTCGTGCCTTTGACTTCGTTGTCTACGTCTCCGTTTATCGTCTGCGTTGATAAGTCCCAGCACTGCATTGGGAGCGCGGGATGGTAGCCGACTTCAAAGCCTGTCCCGCTACAAACAGGGCAATCTGCGTCTAACAGTTCTTGGGTTAACTGGTCCCGGCAGCGCGCGCATGGCGTACCAAATCGCATTGGTTTGACCAGATAGCCGGGCACAGAAACGTATTTATGCCGGACGCGTTCTTTGCGAATAATTTCTCGCGATAACACCCAGTCGCGCTCATGCAGCTCGCCGTAACAGTTAGCCGCCTGTGAAACGTATACATCTGTCGGCGTCGTGAGCGTAACGCGATAATGGCTCAATAACTCGTAGCCAGACTCGTGCCAGGCCGGGTCGTACGCCAGATACCCGTTTGTGACTGGGCTCCCGATGTTGCGCCAGTCTGCAGCGTCTCGTAGCCCGGTTTTACCCAGCTGCAATTGAAATATGTACGGCCCTGGCTGATTGAACGTCGGCTCGAGCTGCCACCAAACGCGCGTGCTGCCGCGGACCATATGATCAACGGAAACGCGACGAAACGGGAAAACGCGAGAGTGGGACATAGGTCTTTAGTGCATACGGGGATGACACATTAAAAGCGAACGCGAAGAGCGTCAGAGTAGGCGCTGTATCTGTAAGTAGAGCTGACTTCGCCGTAACAGCCTTCGAGGTTCAAGCTGGCTTTTGTGGCACGCACCCAATCTTTGTATCCCTGCCACCGAGTCTGCGCTGCCCGTTCGTAGCTGGCTTCTTTGTTTTGGTCGTCTACGGTCATGCCGGCGGCCGAGTAGCTCAACTGGTTGCGGCGAAACTGCTCCGCCACCATCATGAACAAGTTTGCGCAAATCCCCTCAAGCCAATGATATCTATACGGAAAAGTCTGGGTGCTAAACACTGCGTCGATCGGGGGCGGAATCTCGTTCCAGTACATAACCGGGCGGGCAATGGCTAGGGCTATCTCGGCGTCATCGAACATTAAGTTATCTAATAGAAAACTCTCTGACGGGCTCGAGTCGCGCAGGTGGAGCCGAATCTCTGCGATGCTGGGCGGGCCGCCGGCCATGCCTAGGCTGTCAAACGTGCTGCGCGAGATCACGACAGAGAATGTGTTTGAGAAGATAACGCACGGCTGCGACAGGATTTGCGCGGCTGTGTTAATAAGCGCCATTTCGCCGTAATAGATACCCGGCACGTTGGTCATAGCCTGCGTTAAGTTCACGTGTACGGTGCCGGTGGCCGCGTCGTCGATAACAGCGTCCAGCGGAGCCGGCGAGCCGCCCAAAGCCAGCTGCTCTTTTAAGCGCAGTGTAACTTTAAACGGGTTGCTTGGGAGCGTTGGATCTACAACGTCTAGGCCTGCTGGCGTGAGGTCTACAGGCCGTCCGTCCTTGTCATGGAGCTGCCAGCTTATAACTGCGCACTGGCCTTGTGTGATCGATATAGCCCGCATGCGCGTGAAGTTAGGCGCGCCGTTTACAGTCGAAATCGGGGCACTGATAACGTTCTGCGTAGCGCACGAAACCGGCGTAAACTGTTGGCCGGAAGCGTCGTTGGCGCAACAGGTTACAAGTGGATGCGGAGTGGGCGTAGCAATGACTGGCATAACATGTTCTCCGGTAATAGATGTAGTATACAAATAAAAAGGCTGGCCGCTTTCGCAACCAGCCTTTTAAAAAGAACAACAGATCGTTATGCCGGATCAATCATACCAGCCAATCGGGAAGCGGACACCCAAGGTCCCGTCGAGCTTGATCTGCCGGATATCGCCGGCGGTTTCTTCCCCGATGTCCGTGAGGTAAACAGCCGGCGACTTAGTGATAACCAGATCGCCCTCTTCGAGCGCCCTTTCGAGCGCCGAAAATCCGCGGCTGCTTTTCTTGCCGCCCAACGAAGCGACCAAGTCGCCGCGGACGGTGTACGTGGCGTTATTGGCCAGCCGCTTGCCGTGTGTGCCTAGAAAGCCAAACACGCGCGCGCCGCCAGAGATATTCTTAACAGTTGTGTAGAGCCCAGATACAGACATAATATGTCTCCTATCAGATTGAATTGAGTAGCTGTTTAATTTCAGTTGTCAGACTGCGCGGCCAACGCGGCTGCAGCTTGAAGTGTCAAAATCGAGTGCGCAATGACCGGGCTGGTAGTAGCGGCGTAGCGGCCAGCGTCGGCGTAATTAGCCACTTTTTCAACCGGCTCAATAAGGCCTGCGGCGGCAAGTACGTCATCTAACTGCCGGCTTTGGGCAGTTAAATTCGATACTTGCTCAGCCGCAACCTTTTCTTGTGCCGACGAATAGAGCCGATGTAGCTTTGAAGCAATAGACCACATTTCAACAGCCTCAGATTCAGAGTTCGGGACATACCCGTACGCTGCGCATTTCTCATAGAAAAGCGGACCCGAAAGATGGCCGAGGACCGCGTCTTTAGCTTGCGCGACCTCTTCTTGAATACTGCTCATAACTACGCTCCTTAAAAATTAATTACGCAACAATCATACAAAATCGACGCGAGCCAAGCCGTTCGTGTGACCGAACGATCCGCCTGACGTCTGGTAAGCAAAATACTCAAGCATGTACGCTTCACGACGGATGTACATCGTGGTTGGTTCGAGCTCGTAGTTCTTGCCGATAAACTTAGGTGATGCAAACATTAAAAGAGCATCTGTCGGGACAAGATTTCGCTTGATAGTCACAATCCAACGGCAGTTGAGGAAATTGGTTTCCGCCCAACCGTTCTTGATGATATCCTGCGAAAAATCGCCGCCCATTTCATCGCGCCCGAACTTGAGCAGTTCCTTGATCGTGATGTTATTCACGAGGCAAGTTTCCACTTCGAAGCGCGAAGGCGTGCGGGGCATAACCTTCAGTGCGTCTACCAGCGTCTCACGGGTGATCCCGCCGCTGATCGTCTCGTACTGAACTTCATTTGACATAGCCACAGTGGCATCGGCAGTGGGCAGCACGGCGTTGAAGGCAGCAATAAACTTGCCGTCTTCTTCAGCGAGCATGTCCTTGATCATGTTGTCAGAAAGAACCTGACGAATGTCGATCACGTAGGTCCGCAGTTCATCGACGTCCTTAACAGCGCGAGGCGACACAATCCGGTCAAACATGACGCGGTAGCGTGGGCCACGGATGTAGAAGTTGATGGGGAGCGTCGCAAACGGGAGCGAAACAGCCGCCGGGGAATCTGGCTCTTTGTCCACAACCTTAACGGGCTTGTCAGTATCAACCTGACGGTCGAGCTCGTCGTTGGTGATGGTCAGCGGCGGCATAATCCGTCGGTAGAACCCATCTTCACGCATCTTGGTGCGCGTGAAATCGTTAACTGCATCAATGGCCTGCTTTTGCATGCCTGGGGTGTCGAGCTGCTCAAACAGTGTTTCGTTGAGCAGTTGTACTTCTTGCTGAGTGGGCATTGTTGGACCTCCATGTCCTTAAAGTAAAACGTAAAATATTAGTCGACAGTAGCGGCAGTGCCAGCAGGCAAATAAACAGGCCAGAACGATAACGTGCTGACGCCGTTATGATTTGTTGCTTTACCTGACGAAACAACACCGCAAACAGCGGTGACGTACTGGGTAACACTGGCATTCGTCAGCACGCCGCCGACAGCGCTGTCTTCGGACGCGTTGCCCACAGGCGCCTTCAACAGTTCGTTAGGCGCGTACGTGTTTGCAGTGACAAATTCTGTCGTTGCAATTTCGTATCCGCCCGTGGCAACCAGCCCTGACACAACGCCGGTAGGCGAAATAGCCTGATGCATAAACAAACCGCCAGCAGTGGTGCCGGGGTTGCTCACATCAGCGGCATTCGAGCCGGCAATGAGAAAGACAGCCATTTGCGTAAGCTCAACGCCCGGCTCAAACGCGCCGTTCGCGTTTAAATGAACCACGCGACCAGCTGGGACAACATAGTCCACAGCGCTCGCCATCTTGGCGGAGTGGTCGAGCGACGTCATACCAAACCAGCCCTTTTTTACATCAAGGCCGTGTTCAAACATTTGATCTGGAGCAGGCATTGTAAGACCTCCGTGTCTTGGTCAATTATGGGGAGGTTAGTCCCCGGGTAGTAAAAATCAATTTGTGGGGGGATTCAATCCGAGGCCAGTAAAAAACTTCACGTCAGAGGCTTTAAGCCGGCCGTCACGAGCACCCACGTACCCGCTGGTCAGACTTGAAGAAGGATCGTAGCTAGCCGTCTTGGTTGTTTCAGACGAGCCGATACGGGACATCTCGGCCGCATTTTTGTGCGACGCAAGTTTAATAACTAACTCGAGTGCGCGAGCCGGATCTTGAAGCGCTGCTGCCAGAGCTTCTTTTTGGTGCGCTTCAATTCGTTCGTGTGTCAAGCAGGCCTGTACGGCAGCCGGAATCAGTTGCGCCAGCTTTTCCTGCGCAGCGTCGTGAGCCGTCAGAACCTCGGCAGCCTTGGTCATTGCTGCATCGGAGTACCCGATGTAGTCAACAATCTTTTGTACAAGAGCATTATTGGTGGACATTAAAACCTCCGGGGTATCAACGACTTGTAAGTTCGATAACATGCTGTTTCATCATGTCCCGCAGTTCGCGCGAACGCTTTGTGCGGGCTTCTTTAACCTGGAACTTACCGGAACGCTTGAAGTTAATCACAGCGCGGCCGATGGCATCTAAGTCAGAAGCGAGTTTGGGCGCACCGCCCATAGCGGCTAGATCAGCTTCTGGAGCAGGTGCGCCGCCTGGTGCTGCGCCGCCTGGTGCTGCGCCGCCCTGAGACAGCGCTTCGATCAGTGCTTCCGGTGGGATGCCCAGTTCTTCCAGCGCCATAGCTAATTCTTGTACTGCGTCGTCAGGGCTGCCTTCTTCGCCGCCCATTTCAGGTCCGCCCATCATTTCTTCGCCGCCCATTTCTTCGCCGCCCATTTCAGGTGCGCCTTCTGCGCCGCCCATCATCTCGGCGAGGCCTTCTGGGGCTGGAGCATCGCTTGCGCCAGATGCTGCATCTTCGGGGGCGCCGTGATCTTCACCCTCGTCTGCTTCGGCTGTGGGGTCTGCAGCAGCCGATTTCGCGGCGGCCCAACCAATAAACAGGTCGGCCATCTCGTCAGCTTCGCGCAGCGTGTTTGCGCACACTTCGCTGACATGAGCTTCAGCGGCAGTCTTGTCGAGGCCGAGCAGTTCAGCCAGCTCGTAGCCGGCAAGAAATGCAGCTTCTTTTTTCTCTTCTGCTGCGCTCTCGTCGCCAGCAGCGGAAGGCTCCAAGTCAACAGACTCTGTTTTGTTAGCGCCAGGAACAGTTACTTTTTCTTCCTTCGCGCAGCTGTCGGTTTTGTCTTCGATTTTGCTTTTCAAAAACGCTGGCATCTCCGACTGCTTCGTTAAGTTAGCTGCACCAAAGTTAATAAAGTTAGCAAGGATATCATTGCCAAGCGAACCGCATTGTGCCCGCGCGGTTTTAAACGTTACAGCGCTGTACTTTTCGCCGTCATTCGTTTTAGCTGGGTGCGTCGTGCCCGGGTCGTCCTTGGTGCCCTTGTAGTCGCGCTCAGAGGAAGGATCTTCCCCCGTGGCAGCGGCTGTGGTGCCAATGTTCAGCTGCACGTCATCTTGCCGACCTTCTTGCGACAAAGCTGGCGTGCTGTCCACGCTCAGTGGGCCTTGCTGCTTCTTGAGGTCTGCTTCGTATTCGCTGGATCGTGCGCCTTCGACGGCAGCCTGCACACCATTGTCGGCGTGAGCCGTTGGGTGAGTTGAAGCGCCGACATAAGTGCCGGGATCAGCGGGTGTTGGGCCAGCAGCTTTAACAGCGGCGGCCTTAACAGAGCTGTGCGAAATCTCTTCGGCAAGTGAATTGAGTTGTGCGAACAGTGAACGTTGAGTCCGTGCCATGATCATCTCCTTGGGTATCTAATCGTATAAGCGATTAGCGTCCGTTCATGTGACATAATTTTGCAGTACGCAGTGGGTTGTTGTCAACCAATTATTTCCATATTTTTCACAAATTGTTGCAAGTGCGGCAATCTTATACAAAGCGTAATGTTGCGCAAGAGCCGTTTCTGCGTTGCCACTAGCTTGTTTTTCTAGTGAAAACTCGGCTGTCCGCACATTCCGAAGCGCAGCTAAATAGGCGCGTTTCTCGATGTTTAGCGGTAGTACGCTGTGTGTAATGGCCACCTTTTCAGCCCACGCGCGCACAGCTGGTGCTGCTGACGGCGCAGGATAATATGAATTATTTTCAAGTAACGCTACAACGTCCGTGTTGTTGGCGACGTCTGAGAAAACGCTCGGTAAAGCATAACTCACTGCGCTTATTAGTCTCGCATCGGCTGACTTTACTGTCAATGTTAAAAAGTCGCGTAACGGCAAAATGACGCCGACATCAGCGAGGCCGCGCAAAACTTCGGCTAGTTTTATTGCTGAAAAACTTGACACGTCGATGGGTGGTTGCACGGCTGGAGATGAGGCCAGCGCTACCTGTGTCCAGTTTTGCGCGAGCGCAGCAGACTTTTCGGCCTGTACCAGCTGGTTTAACACAGCAAGTTGTAACTGCCCGCGCACAGACGGAGGTGTAGAGAACTCAAACCCGATCGGCGCAGTCACGCCCAGCTGCTCAGCTAACTCGGCGCCCGACATAGTGCTTACACCGGCTGCTTTTTCGAGCTTACCGGAGATATACGCAATCCTGTCTGCCGGGCGAAAAACGTGCGATATATCGAAGAAACTAGGGTTGGGGTTATCGGCGTGTAACACGTGCCCGTCTTCTAGTACTCGGCCAATGTTGTGCTTTAACCCGCCGGCTTTACAGTGCCCGCCATGCTCACACGAGTCACAATACTCCGCGCGCGTCTTGGCAGAGTTACCGCACGCTGAACACTTGTCAAACGGAATCTTGCACGCCATGGACACGGCGATGTCTTTGTCGTCAGCAAGCTTTTCAATCTCTTTGTCGGCAAGCAGGCCGCCGTTACGCTCGGCAGCTTCTTTTGAGCCGTTTAGTGCAACGACAAGTTCAATGCGGCGCATGGGCTCGTGGTAGGCGCTGGCTTTAATGATACCGAAGCTTTTAGCCGGGTTTTTATTTGCGTGGTCCCGGTAAAACCGAGCAAACTTCTCAAATGTCGGGTGGTACTGCTGGCAGCACTCTCGAGTAAAGCCGTCGCCGTTGCGGTTTGGGCCGTAATCCTCGGTCGCTCCGATGGCGATCATATGCACAGGAACTTCATCTTTTGCGAATTTAATGTGCTGTAGTTTGTTGGCAAATTCAGCCCCGGCCCGCTTGATAAGCACCTGTTTGTCGGCGCCCAATAGGCCGCGACTAGATATCTTAATCAGCGCTGCAACCGGTTCGCTAAAGTCTTGCGCGCCGGGTTGAATAACTTTAATCATGCTCATAGTAGTTCACTTAGCCCCCGGCTATCGCCTGAACGTTATTTATCTGCTTTACTTCCGCTATCGCCTTATCGCGATCTGCGCGCAGTTTGTCCATTTCTAACAACTGCTTCACGTCAAAATCTGCCAGCCCGCCAGACTCGAGGCGTTTACGCAATACAGACCCCATCAAACCCGGCGAATCAGCAAATTGCGGCGCCAAATCTGTAATAGAGTTAAACGCCTCTGCAATCTCTGCCGGATCGTGGCCCGAGATAACCGGGTCGTTTAACATCAGATCGTGCAGGACGCCGTTGGTGCGAATTTTATGCATTGCCATTTCGTGCGCCGGGTCCTGCAGTTCGTCATAGATCTTTTTAACTGCCCCGGGTGGCTTGTCGCTTGCGCCAAACACTTGCGCCGCCGGGTCGCGCAAGATGCCGCCTACTGCACGTACTGGCGCCATCGGGTCCATAAGCGTTGGTTTAAACGGTTTATCGGACGGAGCAGAGCTTTTTAATAACACCGGCTCATCGGCTGGGTTGTTTAAGATCGAGCCTGTCAGAAATTGTTGGGCGGCTTTCTGACTAACCGCGTTTGCTTTTTTTGAGCTGTGTGCCTCATTTGCGCCGTTATAGGCTTCGACACTACCAATGACGTCAGTCACGAGCGTGTAGATGGGATTGTCGCCAAAGTGCTGTAACTTAGTCGCCGCCTGTTTTTCAAAATGTGGATAAACTGCGGCAATCTTCTGGAGAACAGATACGCCGGTGTCTCCTAGTCTCAGGCCGACTTCCGTTACGGCGTCTTGGAACGACATATTTCCAGGAGTGCGGAAATACGTGTTAAGTTCTTCGAGGGCCGCGGCCGCCTTGTTATACGTAGCTGTAACGACACGCCGCGATTCTTCTTCGGCGTGCTTCACAGCTGTCTTTTCGCTGTGGGCGCGCATGGCTTCGGCGTGGGCGTCCCGGGGTGGCGCAACATATGTTTTAGCCGGCAACGCAACTTGGGCAGCCGCTGTTTTATCAAGCGCGCTTCGGCGACGAGCTAAAAAGCCACTGGGCGGCACTGCGTACTCAGTCGACACAATTGAGTTCCGCACAATCTCGCCAGAAGTCTTGACTTGTTTTGGATACAAAGCTTCGGTGACTGCGTGAATGTCGGCGAGCTGGAAGTCCGCCGATTTTTCTAGCGTATCTTCGCCCTGTTCGCGCTGCTTGGTGGTGCGGCCCGTGTTGTACGCATGCACCATCAGGTTAATATGCCCGGCCGGAATTTCAGCCTCGGAGGCGCTTTTGATGATAGCCTCATTGGGGGTTGCGCCAGCATTTACGCGATTGGCGGCGTTTTCGATTGCCGCGATTAATTTTTGCTCTGCTTGCTTATTAAGTGGGCGCATCTTTATTCTCCGGGAAACGCAGGTCTTGAATTTCTTGATGGTTAGGCAGAGTGCCGCCAGTGTTAATTATTAGCAATTCGTCGTTTCTTAACTCGGTAGCGTTCTTATCAAAGGGTAACACTTTTACGGTCTCGGAATCAATTGTTGTCCCCACTTTGAACGGAATAGAGCTCAACATAGCCCCAATGTTTTCCATGATAGATGACTGTGCTTTAGCCGCATTTTCGGTTGTACGCTCGATTTCGACATACTTCACAAACGCCTCAATGATGGCCATTTGCGTGTGGCTGTTCGTCTGGACGGTGAGGGCAGCGACAGCCGCCTTGTATTTCATGGTGTTTACAGCAAAATCTTGAAAAAAGCCAGACACGTTTTCGGCACCTTCTGGGCGAGGTGTTTTTGTAAATTTACTAATTACCGCGTTTAAAACATGTGGCCCGCCGTGATAACCCAGTAGTTTCCACAGTAAGTCGTGCTGCCGCTCCTGAAGCCCACGCATAACCGCAGCTGTTAAGACGACTGCCGAGACATAGTCGGTGTGCGCCATTTTGTCGCGAACGTCGAAAAAGAGACCCTCAAAAGCCTCGATAACTTCCGGCACTGTGCCTAATTTATCGGCTATTTCTTCGTCTGTTTCGCCGGCAAGTATGCGCGCCTCAATACTCCAGCGCGTTGCGGCCCTGTCGTCTGCCCAGATCGAGTGCGCCCAGAATACATTGCTGTCGCGCTCTAGTAGGCCGTAGACAGCTCCTGGCATATTGCCGCTGCGCTCAGTGCGCCGCTTGTGCCTCAAAGCCCTGCGAATCCACTCATAGCCTTTTGCGCCATCACGCTGCCGAGCTGCTTGAGGCCCGCCAGCGTCAATTTGCACAGCGCGTAACCACCGCCAGTGCGGCACTCGGTTGGGATTGCTGCGGACGGCTTCTGCGCCAACTGCGATTGCGGTCATAGATAACTTAATGCGGCTAGGGTCTTAACTTGGATATCCCGGCATGTCAATATACTAGGTCAAGTTTAACGTTTACTTCCGAAGAATCATCTGCTGTGCCGCTATAACCCATGCTATCCACAGTGATGCCGATTGGCTGGCCCGGATTTGTTGTGGATGTGGATAACGTCATCTGACTTACATACGTGTTATTTGGGTCTGATGGGTTCACATAGAACGCCAGCGCCGCTGTGCCAGCATGTCCAGATGTATAAGTTAACCCGGTCGGAGTTCCTGCTGTCGTAGCAATTGCAGCACCTGCAGTTGTAACCAACGTAAACGTGGTTGATAAATTTGTTACGCCAATGACGTACGTGGTTGGACTTGAATATCCAGTGATACTTCCAGTGCCGCCCAATGTTCCCGATATGGTTACCGTTTGGCCTACTTTTAGGGGTGTAGATGCGCACGAAAATTGTCCAGCCGTGCCTGTAATCACAACACTCGATAAAGTCGTAGTAGTCAATGTTGTTACAAGCGGATCTCCGACCAATGTTTTTAATTTAAATGTAACCGTGCCGTTTGCTTCAGTCGTTGGCGTTCCATCAATAATATACAAATTACCGGCTGTAAATGGCGGACTTACGATGATGCCATTTGTAAAGGCGCCTTGGATCATAACCAACTGACCACTTGCTAGATATGACGTTGCTCCGCCAGCTATATAAAGAGGATTGCAATTAAATGTTCCATCTGTGCCTGTAATTCTAATTACATTTATGGTTGGTGATTTTACTGTGTGATAGACAAACGGGATGTGTGGAATATTCGTATACATATCATACGGATCTTTCAACATCTCCGTGGTAAGCTGCGACGGGAATGTACTACCGGCATAGACCGGCGTATTGACGTCTGCCATATTCGGAAGATATTTGCTGCTATCTTTTGCGTATATCAAATATTTATGACCACCCTGTAAATTAGTAGTTACTTCATTTGCGAAGTTTTCAACTGCTTTAGTGCATAGGTAATCGAATCGGTTTGTATACGTCAGCGGAGACCCTGTTGCGTTATCGAACGTGTATAAATTAAAAAACAAATAACCCAACAAACTTCCAGATGTCATGGTCATTGTGTGGTGCGGCGTAATTACCGCCCATAATGTTTTCAGATTTTTCTTTTTAATCTTCGGGGCGTCTGCGTAGTCAGCTATGGCTTGACCTGTAATTACAGTCGGGTAATACGGGTTAAACGAACTGAAGTTCATTCTTTCCAATATTGAAAACGTCAAACCGGTCGTTGTTCCTGCTACTGTTGTAACCGGTGTAAATCCGGTGTTCTGATTTATTACTCTAAATGTAGTAGACCCGTTTGTTTCGCTGATGAAATAGTCGCCTGCCGCGATGCTGCCTGTGCCCGAACTTGTGCCTGCAACGCGCAAAGTTTGACCAACACGTAAGGAAGTAATAGCGCAGGAGAGTCCGCCGCTTGTGTCTGTTACGGCGACATTTGTCGCAAGATAATCTTTTAATGTGTACGTCAAACCTGTCGGCGTGCCTGTTGTTGTGACGATTGCTGCGCCAGTCACAGTTGTCAGCGTGAACGTAGTTGCGCCATTGGTCGCGCCTATCAAATATATTGTCGGATTCGTGTAGCCTGTGATGGTGCCCGTACCGCCCAATGTTCCCGATATCGTTAGCTGCTGTCCAACACGCAAAAACAGACCGTTTTGTGCGGTACATGAAAATTGTCCGCCTGTGCCCGAGATTGTAACGCCTGTGAGTGAAGCATAAACTCCAGCCAATCTTTCATATTTCCATTTTCCATTTAGTCCAGCTGTTGGAGGCGATGTAAAATTTAAGTGTTTACTCTGCAACCCTACTGCGCTTGGTCCCGTGTAGTTTAGTGTCGTTGAAACGACGGTTGGCGCTGTGGTGGCTAGTTGTAATTTATTGATAAATCCAGCATCCGGGCCGGCTGCTGGACCTGCTTCGCCGGTTGCGCCAGTAGCGCCAATAACACTAAACCCGTCGCCAATCTCTGCGTATGCTGACCCTACCCAAAAGTAAAGACGATTTACGCTAGCATCAAAATAAAGTTGATTAGCCGCGCCTTCTGCCGGGAAATTAGCGAGGGCCGGATAAGTAATAATTGGTTCCCCGGCAGGGCCAGTTGCGCCAGTTACTCCGGCACCAGTTGCGCCTGTATCGCCAGTAACGCCCGTGGCTCCAGTTACGCCGACTATGCCTGTTTCACCAGTAAGGCCAGTAGCGCCTGTATTGCCAGTAAGACCAGTAGCGCCTGCAGCCCCAGTAACGCCCGTGGCTCCAGTTACGCCGACTATGCCTGTTTCACCAGTAAGGCCAGTAGCGCCTGTATTGCCAGTAAGGCCAGTAGCGCCAGTAACGCCCATGGCTCCAGTTACGCCAGTAGCGCCTGTATCGCCAGTAACGCCAGTAACGCCCATGGCTCCAGCTACGCCAGTTGCGCCAGTAACGCCCATGGCTCCAGTTACGCCAGTAGCGCCTGTATCGCCAGTAACGCCAGTAACGCCAGTAACGCCCATGGCTCCAGTTACGCCAGTAGCGCCAGTAACGCCCATGGCTCCAGTTACGCCAGTAGCGCCTGTATCTCCAGTAACGCCAGTAGCGCCAGTAACGCCCATGGCTCCAGTTACGCCAGTAGCGCCTGTATCTCCAGTAACGCCAGTAACGCCCACGGCTCCAGTAGCGCCAGTAGCGCCTGTATCGCCTGTATCGCCAGTAACGCCAGTAACGCCCACGGCTCCAGTTACGCCAGCTACGCCAGTAGCGCCTGTTGCGCCGGTAAGGCCAGCGGGACCTGTTGCACCGTTAAGGCCAGCAGCACCTGTTGCGCCGGTAGGGCCAGCGGGACCTGTACCGCCAGTAACGCCAGTGGGGCCGCTGGGGCCGGGCACACTCGGCGCAGCGTACAATCTCCATACCCCGCCGGACCATATGTACGTGCGAGAATCTAATACAAATGTGTCGTTGACAGCCGGGCTTAATGGAAATGACATGTTATTAATCCTTTTAGATTAGCCGTGAAAATAGTAGCTGCTTGTTCAGCCGCCAACTGCTGCGTACGCGGACCCCGCGAGTAAAGACGGGTGGTACTGGCATTAATATAAAGTTTACCGACTACGCCCTTTGCAGTAAAGGGGGACTAATCTTTTCATATAAGTTACATCTGGATAAGCAATTATTGAATAGTTTTGCTCTGTGGTTAACCGTTACCGAAGCATCGGCGTTTCCACGGTCACCGACAGGACAAAGTTTTTGCTGCCAGAACCGGCCGGTGTAATGTGCAAATACAAGAATCTCTGGGCCACTGACGGCGAGCCGTCGCGATTCATGTACGCCACGTTCACATTCGTGTCCTCTGCATCGGCCAGACTGAGCACATGAAAAGCCGCGGCAGGAAGCGAAGCGTTGGGCTCTGTAGCCCGGCTGCTTGAATACAGATCGGCCGTGAAGCCGACGGCGGCGCCAGTCAGCTGCACAAGTGAATAGCCGCGCAGAATGCCGCGATGGGGCATCGGGACCGGCACAACTGTTTCTGCGGCGCTTGGTGCTGTAAACGCTTTGCTACCAGACCAAATCGTACTTGCCATGAATCACCTATTAAGAATTTTCGACTGGGAGGGAAACAGCGGCCGCGGCTTTCGCGCGCACAAGCGGCAACAGGCTTTCGATAGCGCCCGATACAACGTGCAGAAAAATAGCGCGCACAGCAGCCCGGGAGAGCAGCCAGAATGGGTATGCAAGCGTCGGCACGCAGCTGTCGGCAAAGGCATCAAATAAAGCTGCTGCGGCATCAACGGCCCAGACTTTCTTTTCTTCGCCGGTCACCGGCAAAACATCGATAGTCGTCATCACGACTTGCAGCAGGGCTACAGTCAGCTCGCCAAACTCGGACAGCGTAAGCCCGTTCCGGGCGCGGTCTTTTGCGACGGCAATAAAAGTAGCTATTTTTTCGGCAAACGCTGCGGGGGCTTGCGCAGCCTGGACGGGGGCTAATGATATCATTGGTTTTGCTTTCTTATGAGTTACCAGCAGAAGCACCGAGGTCAATTTCTTGGGCTGCGTCTTCGGGATGCGCTTCGATCGTTTTCTGCTTGAGAAACAAGATTACGTCGCCGAGCATTTCAAAAGCGTTCCGCAGCGAGTCTTCTAGTTCGGGCATATCAGACTTGCCGTACCGGTCAGCGAACTTATCGCCGTGCCAGTAGAACATGAATAAAATACGGCCGAGCTTGTCGAGGCCTTTGGTGAGATCGCCCATGTAGCGGTCAACAAGGCTGTCGTCGCGCACAGCCCGCAGCATAGACCCGATCATGGCCGTATCGAACACTTCTTTTTGGCCAGACTGCGCAGCGTCGACAACCGTGCGAACATCTTTTTTGTCAAACATAGGATTCGGGTTGTAGACGCTGCGATCAGTGTTACTAGCGCTCATGCCAGATACAGGAAGGCCGACGTCGACGCCCATTTGCGTGGGGACGCTGGCGCCCATAATAGTCTCGCCGCCCATGACAGGCCCTGGGTCGGCCGGGGCTGTTGCGCCCTGGTTGACCATCATTGGCGCGCCGTATGGGTCGGCATATTTCACTCGGCAGGCGAACTTTCGGTACGTGGCTGCTTTGGACAAGATATCTCGAGCAGCGTCTTCGCGTAGGCCGTGGGTTTGAACAAGCGAGATCAAGCCGCCGATCGCCGATGTCTTCTCGCCGTTTACCGTGACCTCTGTGCCGTTATGGTACACCGTGAGCATGGCTGTCTTTTGCATGATAGCCAGCTGTGCGTCGGCCAGATTGCCGGGCATGAGAGCCGGGGTATCGCTTTCGCCACACCCGCATGCGCCTTGGCCATCTGCGTCAGCTACATCGTCTTCGCCCTTGCTAACCTTGAGCAGCTTATAGCCTTCTGGCACAAAGATATCGCCCATGCTGATGCGGAGCTTGGAGCCTTTTTTGGCGTTCAAATGGACGCGCACGCCATCTCGGTACTTGTCGTAATTCAGTGGGTCTGTGTAAGCGCAGCCCATGATGCTGCCGCGGGGCATGTGATTGGAGTGATCTTCAAGATGAACTTCGTATGAAGTGGTTCCTTGTTCACCTTCACCGTCACCATACTCGCGCAAAACACGCACAGGCACAGTTGCGTCGCCGTTTTTGCCAATGAGCATGTGCCGGGCCAAGCCGCTGGGCAATGTGTTGGCGTCCGGGAGCTTGTCAAACCACTCGTCAAACTCTTCGCGCTCAATCTGGACTAATGCGAATACCTGGTCTGCGCGAACGCTAACCCAATCCGGCGTGCCTTCTGTGCGCACGACGGTTACAAAGTTAGTCCGTTTCGTAGCGCCTTGGGGAAACACGGCGACATAACAGCGCTCAATGTTGCCCGGCTTTACAAGAATGTCGTAGAGCCCGCTTTGGGACGGCGTAAACAACTTCTTTTCGACTTGTACGTTATACGGGACAGAAACGTTGTCGCGGTCCCGGTCGTCTTTGATCAGCACGCCGTCGCGCAACAGCTTTTCTTGGTCTTCTTCGGTATACGTGTGCGGCAACTTTGTCTGAATAGTCACTTCGGGAGACAGGATCTTGAGCCCCGACATAGCCTCTGGGACTTTAGGCGCGTCAGACAAAATGCTGGCCACTTTGACGCTGGTTTCGCGCGCAGTTGCTAGGGCCACAGCTTCTTTAATGATATCTAATCCGTGAAACTCATCGATGGCTGCTGCGATCTGTGGCGCGTACTGGCAGGTCTTTACAAGCATCTGCAGCGTGACGAGCCGAGCTTCTTTCAGAAACTTCTTAAGATCAAGGGCCCGACCCATTTCGCTAAAGGCGTTTGCGGTGTTAAGCGTCGCTGTTTTAGCCAGTGCCGGCATCACAGCCGTCATCATTTCTTTGAGCGTGGGCTTCGCTGACCCGAACTTCGACGGCGAGCGCGAAAGCTGCGTAAAGTCCGGCTGGCTCTGGCCAAGCTGTGTAAGGTTCTTGTCGACGCCGCTCCCCAGAATGTTGGGCTTACGGTTAATCAGGTAGTTAATCCAGTTTTCCTTGAGCGGCACGAACATATCTTGATTCTTGATGTACAAGAGCTCGTGGCCCTTGAGATCGCCGTTTAAAAAGAAAACGGGCGCGTACAGCCAGTTTGCGCCGACTTTAAACGCAAACACGCCGACAGCCTTGGTGTTCTCTCGGTTGCGATCAAGCAGCTGGAACCCGATTTCGTGGTCGAGCAGCTTGGGGGCCGAGTCACGGAGATAAGCATGCGCCAAATTGCTGAAAGACTGCTCAAACGACGTGTCGTCGCCTCGGCCGCCTAAATCAGCTTGCTTGGTCTGGCTGCGGTCGTGAGAGCGCATGACCGTTAACCAATGCTTCAGTGGCGTTTCTTTGCTTTTGTTATACACAATCACCTCCATGCGACCTGCGGAGCTGCTACACTTCTTAATAATTTACAGTGTCTAAGCCCCTCTATCCTACCGAAATACGGTTAAGGCTTCCACCCGCTTACTGTGCCGGCGACGCCAAACGTTTCACCGCGGGCTAGGGATGGTACATAACTACTACTGTTTGTGTCGCTGGTGGCGCCGCGGTGCACGCTGTCCATAAGGCCTTTTTCTTGATATGAGCCGAGCATTCGTGTCATCCAGTCGGGGTCGTTAGAAATGTTAGCCATTCCGCGAACCATTTCTGGCTTAAACGGCGGCGGCTCTTTATGGGCTTGGATTGCGTTAATACCGTACTGCTTTAAATTTGTAGTCACATTTTTACCAATCTTTGTGCCGATTGAGTAGTGCAATACTGGTTGCTCTAAATAATGCCCGGCTAGGCTGCCTGGCGCGCCCAAGACGCTGCCGTCTCGCGGGGCCCAGTTTCGCTCAAGCATCGAATACGGTACAACGTCGTCCGGGGAGTAGTCGCCGTGCTCGTCAGTGAGCCGGACATGATTAATAAGCCCGCGCGAAAGCAGCTCAACGTTGCGTCTGTGCACAGGGATATTGCTGTTCTTCATAACTTGGCGCATAGCTGTTACAAAGTAACGCCGGCCTTCGCCGATGCCTTTGTGCTGCACGATTTCTGCTGGACTCGGCATGCCGTCTGACATAACGTCGCCGGCTTCTAGCTCGTCGCCTTTTTTAACGCTGACGCTTCGCCCGGTCGGCACATAGTGGTCCTGCCCGTTTACTTGGACGTAAAAACCGCCCTGAGCTGCCGGCCGGATTTCTTGCACGCGGCCGTCTGTCTGTGAATGCGTCGCGCCGTCTGGATATTTCTTAGGCACTTGTACAAGCGCATTTAAAGCTTTAAAGCCAGCGATGCCGCCAGCGCCGCCGACGCCGCCGGAGTGCTTGCTGGATATCTGCGCCTGTGTGGTCGGCTCAGAGAGCGCCTGGGCCGCGGCGATACCGACATAGTCACCAATGGGCGGCACGCGGCCTTTTTCTCGGTAACCGACGTCATTGGCATACACGCCGCCGTCTTCTGGGCCGCCGACGATCGGGCTGCGCACTAAGATATCTTTGACGCCCATGCCTTTGATGTCTTGCAGGATCTTTGGCGTCAGTACGGTATTGCGCTTATACGGCCCAACAGCGCGCGATAACATAGCGCCCTCGTTGTCTACGTCGTCTACATCGGTCGGGAAGCCGCGCTCGTGGGCAGTTGCGTTGCGTTCCGTGTCAGCCTCGTCGACGTCTGTGACCAGCAGCCTGTGCGCCATTTGCGTAAGCTGCTTGCCGTAATATCCAGCGTCCGCAGTAGCTGACTTTAAGTCAATAACGCCTTTTCTCGTGCCAAAAGCGCCGGCAAAGTATTCAACTGGCGTCAGCCCCTGCGAGTACCCGTGCGTGACTGGAATTGGAATCGGCTCGCTGCGGTGGTCGAGATACTGCATGTCTGCGCCAAGTAACGAGTTCAGCTGAAACTTGTTACCGACACCGCTGCCTGTAACCTGGTGCGCAAGCGGGTTTCCCGATCCCACCGCTTCGGCATACACGTCGTTTACAAGCTGCGTCTGGGCTGACGACTGTAACTGCAGGATCTTTAAATTACGCTGTTTATCGTCAAGCGCTCTATCGGCCAAGATGCGTTGCAACTGCTGCCGGACGTGTAACTGCGTTTGTTTGGCGGCTAAACTAGGCTTAATATCGTTTAGTCCGACTGATAGCCCGTTGGTGGTGTACGCCGCGTCAAGCGCGACATCGTGCAGGCGCTTCATCGTATCGCGATAGTTGTCGGGGTGCTGCTTGGCTAATTGTGTGGCCAACGCGCCCATTGTCTTTTTGTCTAATACGCGGTTGTAGTCCCGCATATCGGCCGGAAGCGCCTCGTTTATCAGCACCTGCCCCATCGTTGTTTTTAACATAAGGCGGCTCCGACTGACGCGCATATTAATTGTCTAAAACAGTCACCACAGGGGCAGTGTCGCAGCTAATTAATTTTAAAAGTCCGGGGAAGTCTTTTTGAGTTACGTCAGAATAAACAATGCCATCAGACATGTGCATGGCCACAAAAATAGGGTTGCCCATGTCGTCGTGTAGAACGAGGCTGTCGGCAGAGTGCTCTGCCGGCTGCATGTTGAACAACGTCTTAACGAGCATTGTCGGTGAAACTCCGACAAAGGGCGGCGACTGCACTGGCTTTCACGTATAACGCGTTTGCGGCTTTGCCGGCAGACGGATCAGGCGGAGCGCTTGGAGCGGGCGGCGCAGACGGGCCAGCCGGAGCAGCCGGGCTAGGCGGAGCGGGTGGAAGTGGCGGGGCCATTGGGCCGCCCTGCATTGCCGACTCAGCCGGCGGGGCTGTTGCCGAGCCTGGTGGCAGAACAAGCGCCTCTGGCGGCAATTGAATGCCCATGGCGTTCATGATCGCCGTAAGCTGTTGCTGCATATTGTACTGCCGGTAATCGTTCATAAGCATGAACTGCTCGGGCTTCATCTTGGCTGGCCCTGCGGCACCTGGCGCGGCTGGCGGCGCAGCTGGCATCGGGGCTGCGGCCATCATGGCTGGGTCCATTGGCGGTGCTGCGCCCATCATAGAGGGGTCCATTGGCGGGGCAGCACCCATCGTGGCTGGGTCTACTGGTGGCACAGCGCCCATCATGGCAGGGTCCATCATGGCTGGGTCCATGGCTGGATCTACGGCCGACTTCTCAAACAAGTTATTGGCCAGCGACAGTAGTTCTGGGTTCACTGTGTACATAAAACCTCCATGTTTTGATTACTTATCTTCCACAATATGCACAGGCGTGTCTACGCCTATTTCGCCGCGGCGGTACGCGGCCAACGCCGCTTGTTTATTCTGGTACACGCTAGGCTTTGTTTTGGTGTTAGTTCTGCTCGACGCGACGTAAAGCCCAGTTTGATAGTCTCTGTTGGGGACGTAATGCGCTTTAAACGACGCAGCAGAGAATAAATTCTTACTAGGAAGCATTTTAGCCACAGCTTCTTGAGCGGCGGCTTCGGTGCTAGGCACATGATAAGCCATCGCATCTCCGTCAAAATCAGCGCCAAACCCCTTTACTATTAAGGGGTTTATTTCCATGACTTTGTTCTTTGTCAGGCGCGGATAAAACGCCATCATGCCATATCTGTGTAAAACCGGCGCTCTGTTAATAATAATTGGCCGCGAGCCCATCTGCGTGTTTAACTCGGCAAACGCAGCTTTGTCTTTCTTTTCAACAGCTTGGAGCGCCTGCATCCGAGGCATCCCACGGCGTACCAGCCCGCGCACCACAAACGGCTTGTAAATATCCCACGCTTTTTCTTCTGGCAGCGCAACTTGGTCCATGTCGAGATCTGGGTTGGGCGTGATGACAGCCCGGCCAACAAGATCGACAGTACTACTTAAAAGTTTGCGCTGCACGGTGCCGTACTTAGGCGAGCTGCCGAAGACTTTTGCTAAAAAACCCTTCACGTTCCGTTCGACGTTTTTGGGCTGCAGCGGTTCGCCAAGGCCGTGAACGGCTTTCATGGAGTCATATAAGTTAAGCCGTTCGTTGCCGACGTCTTCGAGAACTCCGGCGCTTTCTTTGAGTACTGAGTTTGAGTCGAGCAGTTCTTTGTAAAGATAGTTAGCGTCATCTACGAGCGGCAGCTTCTTGGCGCCCATCGTTGAAACCGGGCGAAACATCGGCGGGAGTACAGGTACTTTAGTGAGCATCCAGCTTTGTGGGTGAATCCCTGTCTTCTCGGCGGCTTTGAGATAGCCGAGTTTGCGCACAGCGGCGTCTCTGACAGTCTTGCGGCCCGACTTGATATCTTCTCGAGTCTGCTCAAGAGAGTGCGCGACATTAATTTTAGCCAAGGCGCCGCGAATAGCTTCTGGGCCAGTCTTGTCAAATAACTGCTCTTGGCCAGACAACACGCCACGAAACTGCTTCTCTGTTAAGCCCAGTATGCGTCGAATCGGGTCTTCCATCACGGGATTGGGCATCGGTTCGTGGAGCGTGATCTTGGACCAACGTGTACCGCCATGCCCGCCCGTAAGCGTCTCGTCAAAGAGGCCGCCTGCTTTTGGCTTCAGGCCGCTTTTCCAATCAACTGTTTCGCTGTTCTGAATCTCTCGGGCGCCAGCAAGACCGTCTACGTCCTTGTCTGTCATGGCCATAATGTGCGTCTTGGTGCCTTCACGTACAGTGTTAATGCCAGCTGCTTTGAGCTGGTTGATAAACTTTTCGTACACGTGCGGGATCTTCGGCAAGGGCGGCGCATATCCGGCCATGAATTGCGCCCAGTACTCAGGATTGGCTTGCCCGCGCACCATTTTGGCATCTCGAATAACGCTGCCGGCCCCGTGAGATAACAAAGCGCCCAGGTCTAACATGCCGACACGCTTCGCGCCTTCGCTGCCGCCCTTAGCTGGTGTGCCTTCTGCTGTATAGCCGCCTGTGGATCGCCCTTGGCCTTTTGACTCGCTGGTGTGGTGCAGCTTCATAAAGAATCTGCTCCCTGTAAGCACGCCGGGTATTTTGCGGCCTGTCTCTGGATCAACGACGTGCTCTGTATCTGTCAGCCCGTTTTTCTCCAGTTCTTTCTGCGCAAACTCAATTAAGTCTGTGGCGTTATCAAAGTCTTGGATTTTATAAGACTTCCCGGTTTTTGCGGCTATTTTGCCCAGAACAGCTTCGATGATCTGGGCTGGGTTTCCGCGGCTAATAAGACCCAACGGACTGACGAGCGACTCAAATGGCAGACCGTCTTTGTCGTGCGGCATCTGATCGTCTGGCACCACTTCGGCAATAACGCCTTTGTCGCCGAATCTGCCAGTGAGTTTATCCCCGACTTCCATCTGCGCTTGGTTCTTCACGACAACGCTTACGCCCTTATCTGTGTGCTCTACGTCCGTCACAATCCCGGGCGAATGATGGTCCCACGTAATAGTCTCATTGGCAAAGTTTCCTGCGCGGCCTCTGTGTACCTTGCCGTATACCGTGTCGCGCTTTTTGGCGATGAGCACAAGAGGGTCACCGTAATTAACAGTCATGCCCTTTTTAACCGCGCCCTTGTCATCAAAGTTATCGAGTATTTTTTTGTCATACTCGCCGGGAAACAAGCCGCGAAACGCATTCTTACCAACGTGTGTGTTGTCATCCCATTCGGCTTCGTGCTGATACATGTGCTCGCTGGTAAGACGCTTTGCGGCAGACTCGGAGATCACGATAGCGTCTTCATAGTTCTTACCTCGAAACGGCAGATAAGCTGTGCGCAAGTTCATACCAAGGGCTGCTGCGCCGTCTTTATTTGTAAAGTTCGACGTAGCAATAAGCTGGCCGGGCTTTACAACATCGCCGGGCTGCACCGTTGGCTTCTGCGTCCAAAACGTTTTTCTATTAAACGGCATGTCGTTATACAAGTCGATCGTGTGCTTTACGCCGTCTTTATCTCGCACGACCATACTGTCAGCTGTGATTGAGTCTACGCGCCCATGAACAGCAGCTTTTATTGCGCCCAGTGTTTCGCCCATGTCATCTTCATATGAACGTGTCGGGTCATCTGCGCGGCCTGACTGCACGTGTGGCGCCTCAGCGTTTACGAGCGGCAGAGCTTGCGTAAACATTCTTGAGCCCATGATCACGCGGTGGCCTTTGACCATTGTTTTCATTGGCACCATGTTCGTGAGCCCAGAGAACGTGTTATCCATGTTAGGTAACCCGTACTGAGCTTCTGCGCGCGGGATGTATTTCATCTTGCCGCCAACCAGAGCAGACACCATGGGCAAATTGCTCTTCTCTTCGCCAGGAAACGCCAACGGAATACTTGCCAGTTCGTACGGCGTTTTATGCGTAATTTCGCCAGTTTTTAGGTCTACAACGGGCGTATAAATCTTGCCGTTTTCGCCTTTAAATGCGCCCCTGGCAAAGCGCATATCGACGCCGACTTTACCGCTTTCTGGGGTGCGCAAAAAATCTACAAAGCCCAAATGACTAGGCTGTACGCTGCGCGATTCGGCCGGCACAGCGTCAAGGCTACCGATACCGCCTTCGCCGAGCCGGGTAACACGCGTCTGATGGTCGTAGATTTCAGCCGGGTTTATCTCTTCTAAACTCGAGCCTAAGCCAGAGCCGATGAGCGCAGCACTAATAGCTTTGTTAAACACACCAGTTGGAATGTGGTCGAGCGATTTGCGGGCCGTGGCTTTCCAAAGTAACTGACGCAAGTTCTTTTTATCTTTGGTAAACCGCTCGCCTAGCAAGTCTTCTGGGCCGTGAATCGACTGGAAAGCCATGCTGTCTCGGTCATCTGAGTCAGCTTCTTTGCGATTGACAGCGATGAGCTTTTTTGTGATAGCCAGTACGACTTCTGGCGTTAAATTTTTATGGGGCGCGCCAAGCGTGTGCTGCATAACATCTGGGTCGAGCTCAGTCTTTACAAACTCTGCCAAGATAGCCGCGGCTTTGGTGGCAGCGTCGGCGTCGGGGACTGGCTTAAACACCATGCGCTGATACAGCTTATCCAGCGTGCCAGCATCGCCTTTTTCCATATTCGCCGTGGTGATCTCGTTGCCCCACGCTTTGCGAATATCTTGTTCTGGTATGCCGAGCGTTTTTAACAGAGGCATGAGCGGAATCTGAGCTTGGCCAAGTTGCACTTTAAATACGCCGGTCTGCGCGTCGAGATAATATCTATGCGAGCGCCCTTTTCCTGGCAGCGTATTCACGTGCGACTCGAGCTCGCCGTTTTCTTTCTCGCGGGTATACACGCCCGCTTTTAAGCGCATTTGGTGGGCAAGCGTGTACTCTACGCCTTTGTTCACGAACGTACCGGAGTCAGTTAAGTACGGCACGTTAGCGATCGTGGCGCGGCGCTGGGCAACCTGTTCGCCCGTCTTGTTGTCGAGCAGCGTCCATGTGCCCTGCATCTTGCGCGTTAACGAGCCGCGCGTCAGCACAGCTTTCTTCTGGTCTGCTCGCGTGTAGGCTTCAGGCCCAGAGTAATCAACATCGTGCAAGCGCAACGTGTACAAGTCATTCTGGATTGGCTCTATTCCCTGGGCACTGCTGAGAGTTCGCTCAAAGATATTTTTACGCAGGCCCGGCACGTCGCCAAACTTGCGTAACTTTGGTTGAGCAGCCGGCTGCATGAGCATAGGCGCAGCGAGCGGCGGAAGTGCTGGCGGCCCGGCTGGCATAGCGGGCATGGCTGGCGTGGCGGGCACACTAGGCAAAATCGACTCGATCATGGCGGCGCTCCCGGTTTATTCGGTGGCGCTGCGCTGCGAAAGCAGTTTGACGTTTTCGAGTTCTTGTGGGTCAACCCATTGCGTCGGCAGAGACTGTAGGCGCCGCTGCAGTTTTCTTGCTTTTTCAGTGTTATTACCAGCAGCAAGATTTTTTGTGCGGTTGTACATGTAATGCGCGCCCACTCCGCCAAGGCCAACGCCGCCGATTAAACCCAGAGCAACAGTGTTCTCGGCCCCAGCGCGCACTAACTCGGCCAAAGCAGAGTGCGCGCGAGTAGCCCAACTCGCCATTTTTTCGTAAGCGGCGTCAAGCGAAGCAGACTTTGTACCGGTGAGCGCGTCGAGGTACTCTTGCTTGGCTGCCATAACATCAGCAGCTCGGCGTTTTCTTTTGCGCGACTCTACAAAATGGCGCATCATGGCGTTCCCTGCAAGCGCGCCCGCAGCTGGCCCAAGTACGCCAAGCGCCCGGTCTGTGCCGCCTTGCATGTAACTCATGTCTTTGTGGCCCGGGGCGTGAGGGAGCAGCCCTTCGGCATTCCCGGCAAGAGACGAAAGCAACTGGCCCGGGACATTGATTGCTTTTCCGGCAGCCCTATAAATGTTGCGTTGAATGTCGGCTAGGTCAGCAAATTTGCTTAACCCGAGATCTTTCTGCGCTTCTTGTTCCTCGGCTCGGCGTTTCTGCTGCCGACGAACGTGCTGCATAAGATAATACAGGCCCGTGGCTCCGGCACCGGTCCCAACACCGATGAGCGTCTTATTCAGCAACCGCTTACCGACATCCTCGTATTGCGCGTCGGTCACAGCGCCTACTGGAGCAGCGGGCGGAGCTACCGCGGCTTTCGCTGGCGCTGGTGTATCGCCCCAGAAGCCCTCGGCCATCTTTTCGTTGCTCTTGTGTTGTGCCATGTTACGCGGCCCTTTTCTAGCCTTAATTTATCGTGCTGGCGGCGCTACGCCGTAAATTTGCATCCACTCGAGCCAGACACGAAAATGCGTTTTACTCTCGTCCCAGTTGTCGATGCGCTTTAATAGGCGGTACCAGCCATTCACGATCTTACCATGTATATTGTCAAATTCTGCTTTTTGCGCCGGGTCCCAGAGCTCAAACATATTCGATTTAAAGTCGTACTGTAAGTCTATGTCTTCGACTTCGTCTTGTTTTAAGTCCCGTTTAGCCGCCGGATTGGCTAATACAGGGAACCCGTCCATTGTGCCGGGCCACTGCAGCCGGTAGTCGCCGTGCTGGGCGCCAGATGACTCGCCGTGGTACTGTGTAAAGCTCATAGTTATCTAGCTAAGTTATCTAGCCGACTTGTAATCGTAATTTTTCTTGCGCGTACGTAGTCTGGCAGCATACGCCCGATATGTCGCTGCTAATTCTTCATTTTTAATATCTTCTGCCGATATATCTGGCTCAGTTGTTCTGGCGGCGCCATAACCCAGTGCCGCGCCGCCCAGTAAGCCAGCAGCAGACGGGAGCCCAATAGCCAGCCCAGCGGCAGCTGGAAGAACTTGCGTAGCCGCGGTGTGGACCACTTTTGGCGTTGCATAAGCAAGGCCGCCCAAAGCTGCAAGCCCAGCGGTCCCCAGCCATTTCCAGGGAAAAGCTTGCTTTACCCGCATATCTAAGTTCTCGCCGGCAAGGCCCTCTTCGGCGCAACGAGCTAAAAAGCCGAGTTTAAACGCCATTTTGGGGTCATAGTTTGTGAAGTCCATTTAAAACTCTCCCGGCAAAATTAGTTTCTTAGGCGGCGCGCCAGCGCTAAAGTCGGGCGTGGCGTACCGGCCTGTGTCTTTACCCAGCGGCATGGCTCCCGGAAGTGCCGACCGGAAATTAGCGCTGCTGGCCAAAGATATCTTACTCTTTCGCCCCGGACGGTGTCTCATGAACCAAGCGTCTACTTTAGGGTCGTCGCGGTCGCCCTGCTCTTTTGCCTCTTTCGTACAAGCCACCATGTCGTCGATGGCTATCTGTAAGTCGAGCCTGTCGGAAACAATCCATTTATGGCTAGGCGTGTCGGCCATCATGGTGCGCAGCCGTTGAGCTTCTTCGCTTAATGCCTGCGCCCGCTGAAGAAATTCTTTACGGGTTAAGACAAAGAACTCGCCGGTTTCTTCGTCGTGCATGCACACAAACCCGTTCTGGGCATAAAACTTAAGGCCGCGGTACGTGTAGCATTTACCGGTATTTTTCGCTAGTTTCGACATGCTGCGCCTAGAGGATAAACGGCTGTATTTCCGACTACTTGTCAGAAGAAACGTCAGGTAAAGGATTGGCTTGAAGCTGCATGCTGGGCCGCTTTGGCCCAGTCCCGACGCTCCCTGTTTTGCAGTTCTGGCACTTTGTCCAGCTCAGCCCGTCGCCTGTGGGTACGCGACCGGTGCCTTTACAGACCGTGCAGTCTTTTGTGTCTACCAGTACGGGCGCTACCGCCGTACGAGGAAGCAGAGCAGCATAAGCAGCCTCTGCAGCGACCACGCTGACATAATCTTTTTGTGGCGGCGTGGAGACATTGGTAAGCACCGGGGCCAGTAATAAAAATAACCACTCAAACATGCGTAACCTTTCTATACTGTGCGATTCTTAAATGTTGCCTAGCGCGCCGTAGCTCTTGAGAGTCTTCGGCGGCCATCCGTTTACGCCCGACACTGCGACCATGTAACGATTTTTGATGTCTGACCACTTCGCCCAGAACGAGCCGACTGGAATATCGACTGTTGTATTAAGTATGCGCCGGCCACCTTCGTTCCACGCGCCCCAGCTATTCTGGACCATGACAAGGGGCTCGCCGTAAAGCTTAATAATCTCTGGCCGATCGTCTACAGCTAGATACGCTAAAGCGTGGCCCCACCCGCCTTTTCTTGACGATACGCCGTTAGCGTCGCGCACACTTGAAAAGCCTTCGCTGCCACACGAGCTAATGCAGTAACCGTTGGCGAGTAAGTCGCGCAGCGGTTCGTAGTCTTCAACTTCTGTAACAGTCTGGACAAGATGCAACTTGCCAACTTCGCGCCAAGAGGCCGGCGGCGTGCGCGAGCCATAGATGCCCGCGTTCCTTGAGCTATATGTTGTGAAGTCTACGCCGATCTCAGGATAATCTTGGCGCAGCCACATGCCGCTGTCGTTAAGCAGGACCTGAGCTGCTTCGGCACAGCTCCAGCCATCGCCGCCATGGCGGCGCCAGTTATAAATAGCCTCAGTACTTAGCACGCCGTTGAGCCGGGCAACGTCACTGACGCTGGGCGCGCCCTCTAAGCGGCCGCTGTTTACGTCAGGCGCGCCGCTAGTGATCTCACAGCACATGGTGCCCAGCGCACTATTGCGCGCCGACCAGGATACACAGTCACCACGGCCCTGCGCGCCACCGGGCAGACAGTCGGGGTAGAGCTTTAAGATCTCCACAAACGGCAGGCTTAGTTTGCCCTTCCCCGTTTCTTCCAGCTTATACGCTGTACAAGCTGCGGCGCCGTCGACGATTCCGCCGGCCGCTGTAATTTGGGACCGAAGAGCTTCTGCGGCTTCTGGGTTACCGTAGGCCCCAACAAAGCCACTTTCGTACGCTGCCACAACGTCATAGACGTTCTCGAAAAACTGCTCGTTGTCGGCCATTGTGCGTCTCCAGCATGCGTTTAAAGTGCGGCGAAAAGCGTATTATCGAGCTGAAGAGCTGGCGATAACTTCGCAGGCGTCTACGAGCTTTGCGCGGGTATCGGGATTCCCGGGTAACACATCAAGCGTGCCGAGCTTTTGCTCAAACACAGCTTCGATGGCAACGTCGAGCCCCGGGTAGGCGCCTTTACCGCCACCGATAGCCAGCTGTAATGTGTTGGCGTGCAGGCTAGCCCACTGCTCCGTTGTCGTGACGCGTTGGCCGGCGTCTCGCACAATGATCTCTGCCAAGGCTGTGTACACGCCGTTGATCCTGGCCTTGTCGGCGGCTGGCGCAAATGCCAGCAGCTTTACAATCTCGGCGTCTGCTACGACCGATGGGTTTACAGGCTTGGGCTTCTGTGGACTCGAGAACCCATTTGGAAATACAAGCGAGGCGATCAGTAACGCACCGGCCAGCCAGACGAGCTTAGCCAAGCAGTTTTTACAGGTCATACAACGCCCTTTGAAGGTGATTGATACTCGACAATGACGCGCAACAGTACGGTGCAAGCTTCGACACCTTCTGGGCACTCTTCAGCAGCAAGGCGATCGCGCAGCTGGGTGACCGATAAGATATCATTGACCAGCGAGACAGCGATCGAGGGCTGGGCTACTGGAGCAGCCGCGTTGCGAGGACCCACAACTGGCGAACTTCCGCCGCCGCCAAAAATAGCGCGCAGGCAAGCTACAAGCGCGTGGCGGTAGACCAGCAAAGCTCCTACAACAAATACAGCAGCACACACGATTTGAAATTGAGTCATAGTATCTCCAGTTTAACTTGAATTGTGTTAAGTAAACACCAGTTTACCAAATCTTGGGAACGAGCACTATGTTGTACTCACAGCCGTTAATGACAATACTGCCGGTAATACGCTCATTTTCGGCGGCTGTCAGCGCGTATTGCGTCGTCCGCTTGCCGTACAGACTTACAATTTCTTTGATATCGCCCTTCTGGGGCTTGGTGTGCTTTGCGTCGTAATAAGGCGCCATAAGATTGCCGTTCGCTAAGTGCGGCAACCCGAGTGCGTGGCCGATTTCGTGGCACATGACGGCGACGGCCATATCAAATGACCAGTCTTCAGCCTCGTCAAACATCTGGTCGAGTTGCACGTTGGCGGTCACGTCGCACGGCAACTCGCTCCAAGCTAGCGTGCCGCCTTTGTTATCTAAGTGATTCTCTTTACCAACGCCTGAGCGCGCATAGATATTGGCATTCTTGGCAGCGACTTGCTTGGGCTCGATAGCGCACACTTCTGCCCACTGAGAGATCGCGAGCGTATACGCGCGCGATACTTCGTCTTTGCTCAGGCCTGGTAGCTTCAGATCGTGGCAGTACGTGATTTCAGCCATCGGCCACTTGCAGGGCTCTGAGCTCTTGAGCGTCATGCTAAAGTCAGGCAGGCCGCAGCGGGCGCGGTTAATCTTGTGCGCTGTTTTAGGGCCGACAAGTCCCGTGGGCAGCAACCCATTAAACTCTTGATACGTGCGAATAGCACTTGCCAGCGCGCCGCTGCCTAGGTTTTTCACTTGCTCGACAGTTCTGTCGCCAAAATACCCAAAGCGCATCAGGCGCTTGATAATCTCTGCTTCTGGCAGCACATGATGGGCGGCCGAGTCTTCAGCTTGTTTTGTTGGCTTCCTTGCCATAATACGCGTCCTTGCAGATAAAATGCGTTATTTCTGCCGCACTGAGAAATCAGCTACGCGAATAATCTCGTCGGCATCTTCGTTGTCTAACTCGTCGCTTACTTTGTACAACGCCATCAATAGCGGGTTTTCGCCAGAGCCGTTTACAGCAGTCACGGTCGATTTGTTTTCGTGCCACAGGATGAGCAGCTGGCGGCGCAGCCGAATGGTTTTACGCTTCGGCAGTGAGCGCAGGTCTCGCAAATACCCGGCCAGTTCAGCCTGGGCAGTCTTGTCTTTTCGGCACGCTACGACGATCTGGATCACAAGCGAGATAATGCCAATGATAATAAGCACGCCGATTTGGTACGAACCGTCTGAATGAAACTCGAGCTCTTTTTGCAGCTTGAGTTTCAGCTTTGTCAGGATCGGCGACAGGTCGACACACTCTTGTACTTTGGCCAGGTCGTTATTCATAGTTGCGGCTCATAGAAGGCGTGTTTACCACTGGGACAATTGATGCTGCGTGCTGGCGTTAAACGTTTGCATCATGTACTCGCATTTTGCCTTGTACATGGTTATGCGAAGCTCATTGCGTGATGCAATGTACTTCCACACTAAGACAGTGTTAAGAATAATAACTTGCGTAGCGGCGACTAATGACGTCACGGCTTTCGACACAGCTTCGGCGTCTGACTGGTTGAGCCAGCCTACAAGGACAGCTACTGTCAGTAAGTTTGCGACAGCAGCGGCGGCCATTGTCCAGAACTCGGGCGTGCGCCAGTTGCCAATGTCTACAGTAATGTCGTTAGACGCGGCATTGATAGCGCGCAGTTCTGACCGTACGGTTTCAATGCTTCTTTTCTCAGTAGGACGCTTGGCAGTCATAAAATCCTCGGTAGTTAGGCTGACTCACTAGGTTTATTTTGCCACAAGGCCTGCAATCCGGCAATCGCTGAATAGCGCCTTATCTCCCGAACAGAGTCGGCACAATTGCGTGCATCATGCCGCCCCACAGCCCCATATCTTGCAGCTTGTTCTGCCCAGCTGGCGTAAGGCCACCCAGAGCTGACAACGCCCGGCCGGCTATATTAGCCGTCGCCAGACCGACGCCAGCTGATGCAATCCCGCGAATAACAGTCATGGGGCTAATGATAGGCGACTGATGCTGGGCACTTAAGCCCGACATCATGCCCGTCATCGCCGCGCCGTACTGCGGGGGCGTGTGCGTTTGAAAGCCGTTCGCAGCCCCGCGGCCAACGTCGCTCCACACAGCGTTATTAAACTGCGGCACATTGATAGACGGCGTGTGCAACCTTGGTTGATTAAACTGGTTAAACGAATCAAACGACTCTTTGACGTATTCAGAGATCGGCGTTGCGCTGTTAGACGTAAACAGGCCGCGCAGCGTATTGGTCCCTGTGGCGCGCCCATTCACATAGGCATTGTTTAAGCCTAGGCCTACGCCGGTCAGGGCGCCCACTGCGCCGAGCGTGCGCCGCAGTTTACCCCGGGCTACGTATCTTTCTGGAAACAGTTGTTCAGCCAAAGCCCCAGCGCCGTAGCCCAGACCGCCGGCTAAAAGTCCAGTGACAATGCCATTTGAGAGAGGCGTTGGGCCGCCGAGCATTCTATTGGCTGCTTCCCAAGGGCCGACGTTTGGAAACTGTGACCCGCGTTTCACGCCAATAGCGTTTGCACTATCTGCTTGGTTAGCCGCGAGCTTGAACCTGAGTTTCGTAGCAACGACACCGCGGTCGTTTTGCACAGAGTCCCAATAGATATCATATGCCTCTTTGGTGAGCGGTTTGCTTGTGTGCAGCGTGACTGCGTCTGTTTCTGGCGCCCACGTCACTGCGCTTGTAGCCAGCGCACCGATTTTCTCGGCGGCCTGTTCGTGCGCCAGTAGCACAGTAAGCGCCGTAGGCAGCAAGTCAACGACGCGGCCAGGAACGCCGCGCCAATCTGTGCGATGCAATCTAGATAGCGCCACAAAATAGCCTTTCTATACAGCTTACTGGCCAAGCGTCGCAATACTGCGCACAGCTCGCCACAAAAAGCGTAAACCGAGTGTAATCCATGCTAACAGGCCGCTGAGGGCAAAAAAAACTACTATGCCCGTAAATGTAATAGCGCCGCCGAGATTCCACCAGTTAATGCCCTGTAAAATCTGCCACGCTTTATAGTAGTTTACTAGCGCCGGCGAAGTAACAGCAGGGCTCACAGGCGCCGGCTCCGGTGGCGGCACAAGCGGCTTCTTTAAGCCAAGTGTACGTTTGAGTTGCTCAAGCCAGTCAGCCATATTGCACCGTATATATTATGAGTTGCCCAGCAGGTTTATTGCGCTGTCGCCGTAGTTGGTAATCATTCTGTCTTTCCAATCGAGCTGCGGTTGCTCGCCGCGAATGGCCTGCTGCGCTAAGTAATTGCGGTACTGCGGGTCTAGCTGCGCGCGGTACGTTTGCTGGTTTTGCTGGGCGCGCAAAATAAAATCCCCGCGCGCTTTCATGTCCAGCAATTGCGCGCGAATATTTTCGTGTACGGGCTTCTTGTGGTCGTAGTTCTTGATGGGCGTGCGCAGCTGCATCAAGTTGTTCAGCTGGTTGGCGTAAACGCTGCCAGCAAATTTAAGGCTGCCCGGAATAGCCGACGGCGGCGTGTGAAAGCGAAACTGAGTCGGCTTGTGCGTGATGCCTTTGTACTTCGGCTTCGGGTCGTCAACCACCCAGTCCTGCGGCGCCTTGGCCATAAGCCGGGCTAAGATATCATGTTTGGCGGCATAGCGCTTATTGTCAGAGTGTTCTTTGGCCGCGAGCAGCTCTTTTAAGATCTGCGTCCGGGCAAGCTTATCGTTTATCTTTTCTTCTTCGTAGTCGCCGGCATCTTTTTGCAAATGATCCGCGGCAGCGGCTTTGGCGACTTGATCATTACTTGCGTGTCCTTGCTCATCTGTTAGCCCTTTCGCTAATGCCTGGGGTAGAACTTTACTGCTGGAAAGAATAGCTGCTGCCGGTGGTTGCAGAGCTAATGACGGATACGCGGCAGTTTCTTGAAATTTCTTTAATCGGGCTGCCAGCAGTTCTTTTTGCTGTTGACTTTTTAACCACGCACGCGCGATGAGCGCCAAGTCAGTCATTTCTTTATCAACATTGCCGCCCGGCGTCGACATAGCTGTCTGCGTGTCCGTTAAATGTTTTGGCAGCGCAGCCAGCAGGTGTTCGCGATCGCTCCACTTAGGCGATAGTTTTGTAATGTCTGCGGCCGCTTTGAGCTCGCCGCGGCTAATAGGATTGCTAAAGCTTTCGCCTTCGGCTACTTCGACTGGAGTTTCATATCCTTTGGCCTGCCCGTTGTCGCTGAGCACGCCTTTACGCCGCACAGCTACGAGAATGTGAAACTTGCCTTGGTCGCGCGGGGTTGGCGACAAGCCGTAGCTTTTGCGCAGAGCCGACAGGCTGGGCGCTGATATCTGCAGTGCCCACGCCTTGCTGACGCCCGGCATGTGCGACACGGCGAGCTCTGTCATGCCAGAAAGCGCATAGCCAAAGCTGTGCCCGCGCTCGTTAATACTATCCGCGCCGATCTTGGCTACCTCGTCAGCGGTCATGACGGCTATGTTGGCGTTGAGCAGCCCAGCCTTAGCGTCTGTGTCGCCTGTTGCGCTCTGGGTGGGTAATTCCGCCCCTGGGGCCGAGATCGCGTCAAACACGCCGCGCACTAGGGCATTAGGCACCGAAAGCATGAGCCAGTTGGCCTTGGTCAGGTACAGCCGGCCGGAAAGCGGATAGCTCACGCTGGCTTGTTTGTTTCCCCGATAAAGCCACGCGAGCGCGTTGCCTGAGATATACGCGGGGTGTTGC
>Ga0208966_1000061_pt1 | contig 32521 bp, 56 predicted proteins | sample GreLakmeHU45MSRF_FD_187701 | JGI IMG/M metagenome (GOLD analysis project Ga0208966, IMG submission 187701) | Freshwater lentic microbial communities from great Laurentian Lakes, MI, USA - Great Lakes metaG HU45MSRF (SPAdes) | ecosystem: Environmental > Aquatic > Freshwater > Lake | place: Great...
ACTGAAGATGAGCCAGAGGGTTGGGACGACTGAGTACAACGATACGAAGGAAACACTTGAGCGACTTCAGAGTGCTTATGAGAAGAACTTAGAGTTTGAACAGAAGAAGTGGCGTCTGCAATATGTACGACCAGATGGTATGCCGCCAGCCAAATAGAAAATTCAGGCGAAATGGAAGCCGCGGTGTCAATTTTTGAACGCTTACCCCTGGTTTTGTATTTGCATTTTGTACAGGATGTTTTCAACCGGATGTTTTTTGCACGACTAAATGTACGTGCGAATAAATCTATGTGAAAATAAGTAGCTATGGACAATAACAACCTTTGTGTATAATTCGGAGATGACAGAACGGGCATCACCAGAGTCAATAGATGATGTAGTTCTATTTAATTCTGCCGGCGATAAAAATATTATCGACGAAATAAAAGGCAGGGTAACCCTTTTTGCTAATGTGACTGGCCACTGTGGTAACGCCGAGCAGTTTAAAATACTTGAAGATGTTTATCAGAAGTATAAAGATAAAGGTTTTGAGGTTGTTGCTGTTCCCACAAACGATTACTGCGGTCCAGGAATAACCTATGGCAAATATGAAGGCGGCATAGCCAGTGCTAAGGACGCAGAGGACTACGGTCGGAGCGAGTGGGGTGCAACATACCGCTTTTCAGAGCTTGTAGTGTCAAGAGAAGCTCGTGATAACGAAGAGCAGAAGCCCGCTGTGCATAGTTTGTATAAAAAACTAAACCCCGGCGGAGAGACCGCACCAATAAACGGAAACTTCGAGAAGTTTTTGGTTGATAAAAAGGGTGTGAAAAGAATACGAAAGGCAAACGGTGTTCTACTTTCTTGGGCGCACCGTGACGGCTACTGCGAATCTCCGGAACAGGAATATGAAAACCTTTGTGAGGATATAGAAAAGCTTCTCGAAGAAAAATAAGTGGCTGGCGAGGTAGGGCTCGAACCTACGACAAGCGGATTAACAGTCCGCTGCTCTGCCAGCTGAGCTACTCGCCAAAGTGAGGGCACACCACAGTGTCGTTTAAGACGCGTTATACACGCATCCCCTCATAGGGAAGCATAGCAATAGTAAGTATTACTGTCAAGACTTACAATTACAGCGCGTCGAGCAGGAATCGAACCTACAACCTACAGATTAGAAGTCTGTTGCTCTATCCGATTGAGCTATCGACGCTCATCTGGTGCGGACACCACACGTGCTGCAGAATTCTAGACCACCGACAAGCTCCAGCTGCATATCGCAGCGGGACTTCCCACAAGGCATGATGAGCCGCTCGCCGTCAAGGTATGCGCGTATCTGCTCGATTGTCCCAGGAGGTGGAGCTGCTGGTTCCGGTGCCGGCGGTAGACCTCTGCCGTCTCTTACGGCACCGTAGAGCACTCCTAAGGCCCATCTGTTAATAGATGTGTGGTTTGCTTCGCAGATATCGAGTATCTGGTTCTTGAGCTTCCCGGACATTCTGATGACGAGGTTGTATTCCCCGTCGTCGTTACCTGCTCTTACTGGTAAATGGGGCATCGCGCTCGACCAAGCTTTTGATGTAATCGGTTATCGTCATATCGTATCCATCAGATACTTCGATGATGTGATTTTTGAATTCGGACGACACGCGCAACGTTACAGCGGCCCATTTGCCGGCTTGAACTTTTGGTGGTCTTCCGTTCTTAGCCATGAGTGCTGTAGTTCTCTTCCTCCCACCGAGAAGCTTCCTGCGAAAAAGCTTCGATGAAGAATTGTCTGTCTCCGTTAGTAGAGAGTGTAAACGCTTGGCTTCCTCCCAGGCGGATGATTGTTTTCCGGAGGACCTCGTGGACATCCCCCACCGATTGGATTGTCTGGTTCCCGCTGTTCACTCCTTCTCCGAGTTCGCGCAGCTTGACCCAAGCTTCCCAAGATGGAGGAGGAGCGTCAAGGCGCTTTGAGAGAGCCTCCCGGCGTATTGTACCTGGTCGGGGCATATTGGCCCTGTCAAGAGCTACCAGGCTTCGTACGGCCCCGTTCACTTCCTCCACCGTCAAATCACCCAAGATTTGTTCCCAGGTGCTGAGGAGTTCTTTGTAGCGCTTCTCTACTTGGGGGACCTGGTTGTTCCACGCATTAAAAACATGGATGATGATTGCCGCCACATCGTTACGAGTCATCGTTGCTTCCTCCGCATCAGTATGTATATGTAAACAAGAGCGAGCACAAAAATATAATTCTTCATTCGTTGCGCCCTTCCGCGTCGAGCTCATACGCCGCCGTCATCAAAAAAGACCGGGGGCCAGCTGGTGTGCAGTCCCGATGACACACACCAGCAAACTGTGCAGTCCCGAGGAGTTCCCACACAATCCTTTTGGCCATCCGGACAGTGTAGCGGGGCTTAAAAGCTTTGTCAATCATTTTTAGCTTCTTCTGCTGAGGCCAGACATGCAAATCGCTCGACGTGCTGCGCATCACGAAGGATTAATTCAATATCGTCGTACTTCGTTCCTGTTGGATTTTCTCCCATGTGCCAAGAAGACAAGCTGCAGCCTTGAACTGCAAGCAAACAATCAATTAAACCGTAATCGTAGATGGCAGCGCCGATAATTATGTTGCGCTCCTCCGAAAGCTTCGGCCGAACCCCCCGGCTGCTCGTCTTACACCACCGTAGCCAATCATCAAACACCTGTTGGATATCGGCGGGGCTTACGAGCTTCGACTTTGCTCGCTTTGATTTTTTTGATTTTGTTTCCCGGGCCGGAGCCGGCTCATCAAAACCAAACAAATTTTCATTCATAGAAACATTCTGGCGCGACATTTGCAAAAAAGCAACTGATAGTTCAAAACCCTTTGTAGTACAAACGTTTTTACTGGGTCTATCTACAGGAGTAACGAGGTCATCAGCCACCGTGCCTATTACATCGGACATTGCTTTGACTACCGAATCAGCAGCACGCGAGAGAAGTAAACCTTTTATCGAAGAGAACTTTCTTACTGCAGTGGAAGTAAATCACTTGGTACTACTTTTTGCGGTGAACCGTAGCGCGTAATTGAAATCCGGTCAAGCACGGGACTGAAATCTTTTTGATGTAGTATTTATAACGGCCAGGGGCCCCCTCCTGGTAAGTCGGGTACGGTTTTCTCCCATTCGGAAGCTCTTTTCGGTAGGTGTGGTCGAGAAAGCCGGCCCGGCGATTAGTTACTTTAAAAAGAGACCAGAAGCAGTGCGACGATAACAAAAACACCAAACAGCCGCCAAGCATCCAAAAAGCTCATTTCAAACCCCTCATCCAGTACCGTCAGAACACATCAATAGTAGAGCAGAACGCGCAAGCGGGGCTACAAAGTACGGCCAAAACATACAAAAGTATTTAAAAAGCATTTTTTTTACTGAAAAGTACCTCAAAAAGACCAGAAAGTACTTAAAGAGATATTTTTTAGCTTTTTACCTTTACTTTGTGGAATTCGACCCACTTCTCACCATTGCCGATGAGCGGCGAAACGAGAACGTCGTAATGACCGTAGCGAAATCGCTCTTTCGTGATTTTGATTCCGATGGAAAGCTCATCGATGAAGACGACGCCTTCCTTGCCGATTGCAGAAATCAATTCTGTCTGTTCGGTTCGTGAATATGTCCGGACAATGTTCTTTTCCATCAAAAGCCGCTTTCGTTTTCCAGGGAGAGTTTAATGGTTGCCATTTCAGCCAAGTACTCGTCAAAAGACATGTTGAATGGGAAAATCCTGCTGTTTATTTCTTTGAGCTGCTCTTCATCGAGCGTAATCCACGCATCAAGGAGCTTGTACCCGGCAAGAATGTATTCATCAAATGCTTTCAGAAAATCTTGCGGTTCTTTGTTGGTTTTAATAATTGATACGTTCATGATTTAAATCCTAACGACTTGTAAGGCACAATACAACCCAAAAGTGGGTGCCCCTCATATGAAGAGCACCCACAGGATAAGTAACACGACAACCGCTTCCATTAAGCGCTAGCGAACATGCTCTCTGGCTTTACGCCAAGAGCTGTTGAAATGCGAAGCAGCGTCTCGATGTTGGGCGAGAAGTGTCCGTTTTCAATGCGGTTGATTGTCTTGCGGTCCACGCCAGCAAAATCGGCAAGCTCTTGCTGAGTGAGCTCAGCTTCGATGCGATTCTGTTTGATGCGTGATGCAACTTTCTTGGTGGTGACTTGCATTTTTTCTCCTTGTTTCATCCTGGCCAGATTTAGCCAGAAACCTTTTCTGTTTCTACAACTTCCAAATCAACTTTTGTTGTGTTGTAGTCTGCACGCTTTGAACGTTCGTCTATGTATTCGTAATTAACACCTTCCGGCTCGTTGACCGCTGTATAAATTGCGGTTTCAAGACTCGCAATTTCATCGTCGGTCATCTTGCGGTCGGTAGAAAAACTAATGTTAATTTTGTAGTCGGCCATTATTTTTCCCACCTGTTCCCGGCTTTGTATTCTGTTACGAAATATTCTGCGAAGTGACGAGCAGCTTGGATGCGCGAGAGCACATCAAAAACTTCGTGCCACTTATCCTCTTTTGAACAATGCTGACGGCAATACTCTTGCGCGCAAAGCTTCATCGTGTGAGTAAAGAGTAATACGGTCAACTCAAAGTTGTCCGCTGTTCCGTTTTTGCGATTCCTGTCATAGTGCCTTTGCTGATTTTTGAAAGCCGGCACCAGGTAATTGTGATAGCAGCGACTATCGTTTTCGGTGAACACGCAAAGCTCGGTGGCTTCTTCCCTTGACTCTTCAACTGATTTTACTGATTTCATAACGCCACAATCATTTCGCCGTACTCGCCGTTAAGGTTTAATCCCTCAGCAACGAAGATTCGTACATTTTTGCCTGGGTACATTTTTGCCCACGTTTGGCAAACCTTGGTTGCTTCATCAAGCGTTGAGTAAGTCTCAACCCACTCGTCGCAGTACCCGGTTTTTTTTCCGTCTAATGGATAGTCGCTACATACGGCAGCGAAAAACTTTTTTGATTTCATTTGAGCTCCTTTAATAAGTGATAACCAGATACTACATGTGCCCCGGCAATAATGCAACTCCAAACAATTTCTTTTGAAGTAATTACGGGTGCGGCAAATGCCATCCAGACCATCAGAACTGTTGAAAGGCTGGTAGCGGTAAATATTGCCCTGTGAATACGAAGGTCCGTCATCAGTCCGCCAATACCTGGTCACGGCCAACAGAAATCGTTTCTTCTTCCATGTCCCCCAGCTCAATATCAGAGAAAGAGTCATCAATGAAGTCGGCATTCTCGTTCAGCCAAATTCCTTTATCGTCAAGACTCCATTCGTCCCACTCGTGCGGAAGTGGTTTCTTCAAGTCGTAAGCAATGTAGCGGTCCTGGGACTGCTGCCGGGTCTCTCGGTTAGTCACGAAGTAGATGGTCCTCATTTGCTTACCTCCTCAATGCTGTAGCCCTCGTACTTCATTGCCCAAAAGGTCGAATATGGTTGGACCCGGTCAATATATTTAAGAGCCTCACCCTTGGTTTCAAATGTCCCAAGATTCTTGCCGTGACAGATTACTTCGTACATGATTAAACCTCCGCACCTTGTGGAATCAAACTAATGAAACCATCGTTAGGATTTTCGTTATTGGTCCACACGGCCGAGATGAATCGCAGTCCGCATGACTCGTCCCACCACTCCTGAAGCTTTTCAAACATCTCCGGAGGCGTTCCACGGAAGCAACGCTCGCCGTTTTCGCCGTTGTAGTGCATCTCGTACCATGCAGCTTGTTCTGGGTCCATGGCAAGATAAATCTTGTGGCATGAATCCCAAGAGACGAGCAAAGCGCCAATGGTTGCGTTTTCAACATCGTCCCACATGATTACGCCTCCTCAACATGGTCGAGGAACGACCAGAGATGAAATGTATCCATGAGAACGCTGGCCTTGACGGATGGGTAACCACGCCACAGAACCCCGGCAGGAAGCTGCACGAGCTCGTAGAGTGTCTCCAGCTCAGCAAAGCGAATCGCCTCTTTGCACGGTGCGACCATCGTTGCTGGAACGCTTGGGTAATGGTTGTTTGACAGATGGATGGCAATCAGCGAATCCATGTCGAGCGCCCATCCCTCTTCAATAAGGTCTTCAATATACTTACGGCCCATGAGCTCTCCTTTAGTAGGTGTACTTCGTTAGGTACATAGTAGCGGCTTGCAACCAATAAGGCAAATATTTCTTCGTGTCTTTTGTCACAGGCCGAGAGCATCGAGCAACGCGTGCGCAAATAGATTTATCTGAAGAGCTTCCCGGCACATCCGCCACCGTCATTAAATATTGAGTCGAAGACAAATTGCAGTCCCGTTTGTTGTTTGTTTGGATAATCGAGCTGCAGCAGCCGGGCCAGACCAAGAGAAGCAGAGAGCGGGGCTGTAAAGCTCGGAAATGGTTTGTTTTTGATTTGCTTTTTCCCGGGTACGGGTTTTTTGCAGCTTTTCGCAGGATTTTTATCGACGTGCGAAGGAATCAGAAAAAGGGAATAAAAAAAGGGGGCCGCTCACCCTTTCGGTAGAACGACCCCCTCCTCATCTTCTATTCATATAGAAGCCCCCTTAGGTAGGTAGAGACATATTAGCCCCAGCTAAATTAAAAAGCAACCTCAGAAAAAAGATTTCTTGGAAATATTTTACTCCGGCAAGATACTTTTAGCCAACTTTTCTATGTGGCGCAAAATTTTCCTGCGTTCGCCGGCGCCTGCGTCCGCCTGCTTGCCGCGATACGCCCATAGGCGTATGTCCTGAAGTATTTGGTATTGTTTCTCGGCGAGTGCTTTCGTTTGCTTTGCTGTCGACATTCGGATTTCTCCTTTAGGTAGTAGTTAGGGACATATTAGCCCCAGTTAGATTAAAAAACAATCTCAGAGAAAATATTTCCCGGAAATATTTTTTGCGAATGGCCACGAAAACTTTCGTCGCGGATGGCCGGTCGAAGAGAATCAGCAGAATCATCCGCCGCCGTCATTAAATGGGGAGAATTGCGCCTGGCAGTCCCGCTGGGTGAATTTCTGAACGTCGAGACCAGATGCCGCCGTGCGAGTGCGTGCGGGGCTGAATAGCTTTCAGCTGTGATGTTCTGGCCCTTCAGCTGTTTTTCTGGCAGCCGGTTTTTGCGTCGCGCCTGGTTTGTTTATTTGAAAAAAGCCAAAATCCTCTGGTTTTTGATTTGACTCCCGTCTTCCCGGGCGTCATCCGCCGCCGTCGATGTGTTGTAGAGAAAAAAACAACGCAACGCGGTCCCGACTTTCTTTGTGTGCCTAGCGACACCCGAAGGGGGGAGCGGGGCTAAATAGCTTCTAGAACATACTTCGAGCGTACGGACCACGCAGTTGTGAAAGCTTTTTGCTTCGCTCGGGTTCTGGCAAAAGATTTATCTGCTCAAGATGTTTGCGTCGCTTACGTTCTCGTTCGTATTCTCGCCTACGAAGTTTTTTAGAGAATGTGTTCTCCCTGTTGTCACGCTGCCATTCGTTTTGTTTCTCTTTGTCCTTGTAAGGCATGCATCCTCCGATGTAGGCTATTCGAGTGTCAAACAATTTACCCTGCCACTTCTGTGGTTACCCCGTTGATGTTACAAGCAAGGGAACGATGCGTCTAGTCAGAGCTTGGTTACCGTGCGGTAGTATCTCCGGGGCAAAAAACATTGATGAACTTTTCTTGTACTCACACAAAATTTGCATTGAGGTACAGGGCAGCGAAGTACCCATGGACAAACTGTTTTAGATGAATATGCACCAAAGAATCAAGATGACAACAACTGCTTCCACGATTACAGATTTCGTTTGAACGGAGATGGGGCCTCGGTCTTGAATACTCGTTCGTAAAGCTCCCTGCCTGATGCCCAGGAACCCCAGGAAAGTTTGTCCGGAGCCCATTCACCGTCTGAAGTGACACGGAGCAAGTTGCCGTAGATTTCTTTTGCTCGAATCAGGACGGCCGTTACTACCGCATCGTACGGTTTCTGTGCCGTCTTGCAGAAATCAAAATGGAAGTCCTCATCCTTTCGCCATTCAGGTTGAACCGGGTTTGCTTCCCACCGGAATGTCTCGTGCGACAAATCGCCGCTAGGACCATTTTCACCGTTGAAGGCAAAATATCCTTCGGTGAACTCGGGCGATGTTCCCATATCTCCAAAAGGTCCTGCAAGGCGAATGCCGACGGATTGCGCATGCTCGCAAATCAGCTTTGCATCTAGTGCAAGCTTCCCGAACATTTCTGCTGTTCCATGATTGCCGACAATCCTATCTGTGTAGTGCGTGTAACCCATTTTACCTACCCTCCATCGTGCTCATAATTCCCCACGAAGCAGAAAGCGGCAAACCATCCCTGCCGGCCACGAGCATCATTTTTGCTCGCCATGCCGGGTGGTTGTACATACCTTCCATCGTTCCGTCTTTTCCAACAACGACGACATGGTTTTCACCACTAAGGCGAACACCACCGTCTTTCTTATAAGCCGAAGCTTCACCTGTCGAGCCAATAATGAGAACATTTTCAAGCGGACATGCTTCGCCCGTGTATTTGTTGACGACATAGCCAATTTCAGTACTCATGATGCATTCTCCAAGATGTGAATAGAAAGTTCACCAGAGCGAAGCCAATCAAAAGCTTCTGTTGAAATCCACTCGTTGCACTTCGCAGCGAACTTATCTGCTGTGCCCGGCTGCCCGATTTCTCCAATCATGTTTTTGGATGTTTCAATATCCCACATCCGGATGTGCATAAATGGTTTGGTCGGAGCTTCCGTATGGAAGATGTCGCAGTACGGGCCGCCACTCCAAACGAATTTGAACATGCTTACCGTCAATGTCAGCATGACTGAGTTGCTTCGGAAGAGATGATGCTTGCCATAACAAGACGCATTGCATCAGCAAGAGTGCCTTGACCGCCTTGGTTGGAGACAATTTTATCGTCACCCTCAAAGCCCAACACCGAAGTCAAACGCATTGTTCGGTCAAGAACGCTGACCATGCGAACGCGACGACGTTCCGGATGCTCGCTTGGAGCAACTTGGTTCCGCTCTTCTTCAACAAGGGGAGCTGCCCATCCACTTGTCTCAAGACCAAAGAATTCGTAGCCAGTAAGCATCTCGTGGTCTGCCTCGAAGGCGATGATTTCAAGACCCTCGTAGACATCACGGTAGGTACCGATTGTCGTAATTTGACCGTCACGGCTCTTGAAGATGTGGCAGGTTTTTTTGGTGAGATTTGGCCAGGCTTTGAGAGTTTCAAAAATCTCTTCAGCTGCAGCCGTTGTTTCTTCGGTGTTTTTCATAATTTTCCTTTTCTTAGTGGGTGATTTTTATTCTAGTCAATTTTTGTGTAGTTGTCACCGTTTATTTCGGTGAGGCCGGTGTAGATAATTACTTGACCGTCGTTGTCGTGCTGAATGTCTGCGATAGGCAGAAAATCGTACAAAGCTTTCCGGAACTTCTTCCCAGTGATGAATACTTTTTTCTTTGACATAACTATTCTCCTTTGATAAATTCGCAAATTGATTTTTTTGGCATCTTGCGGTCTTGAACTTCGGTTTTGGTTTCCAAACCGATGTAGCTGAGCAGCCAAGTGCTGCCGTTGTTACGCGTTGATGCTTTGATGCCTGTTACCTGATATTGCTCGTGAAACGCCCAAGTAAAAATGTCTCCTACCTGGAGCTGGTCTATCCGCTTTGTTTGCACGCAGTGAAGAGTAGCCAGAATACTTGCGGCTTGCAACCCACAAGGGCTGTGACTTTTGTCATCCGCCACCGTCACTTGTTGTTGTCGATGAAGCAGCTGGGCTGGATTGCAGTCCCGATTGGGTTTCTGGTGGTTTCCTAGATGGCGACGGGCGAGAGAGAAGGTCGGGACTTACGAGCGCTGATGCAGCTTGACGTTCCGGCCATTGATGTTTTCGTCCCAGTAAGAACGGACTAATTCCATTTCGACAGTGCTTGAAGTGTGCTTTTCTTTATTGCTACAAGCAGCTTGCATAGCCGGCACGCCAACGACAAGCTCATTGCCACAATTAGGACAACGCCATAGTTCCGTTCGGGACTGCGGTTTAGTTTTCTTCTTTGTCATAGTCACTTCATTCTGCATCATTTTTACTCCATCCCGGCGAAAGCAATACTAATAGGTCGAATGGTCATCTGACTGCACATCCTTTAGTCCCGACTCTAATCACAATCCCCGCTCAATTGCAACCTCGCACGCGCTACACTTCGCAGCCCAGATTGCGCCAGACTTCGTCTTGGCTTCACCTGGGTTCCTCGTTGCGCACGGCTCGTTCTTATCTCGCTTTGTCGACATTCACGCTTCACCTGCACCACCGCTGCAAAACGCTTTGCGCTTCGCTACAAGCAGTTTTTCCGCTTCGGTGCTGGTTCCGCGATGAAGTGTCTCAATACTCGTAACTATTGATTACCTGTAAGTACTATCTAGTCCCGACTCTCATCACGGTTACCGTGCTCTGTGTTGGCCACCGCAAGGCTTCGCAGGCTCGTTCCGTATGCACTCGAATTCGCAGCCGACGGGCGGCGCTCATTCAGTGCACCGATGCGCTATCACGCCTCGGCGAGTACTTCACTTGCCTTCTACGCCGTGCTCTGCCACCATGTCGCACTAACAGCGCCATCCATGACTTCTCTGCCGACCGCTCATCTTCCAGACCTCGTGCCTTCGGTCTGGAAAGCTTCGCTCACGGCTGTTCAGTCAATGAAGTGGCTTTACTTACCTCAATTAGTAATTAGTCCCGACCCTAATAACATTGACTTAGTGATTTGTTCAATTACCGCATTCTCCAAAAAGTACCGCTCGGGCTCCACTCGGGTCACTTGAAGGAACTTCCGCGTTCCCCGAAGTTGCGCCCGCGCTCCACTTTCCAGAGAAATGCTCGTAGTTATGTTTATTAGTCCCGAGCCGTGTCTAATCACAATCCCCGCTTGTTCTTCTTCCTGCAAACAGCCCGCTTCGTTCGCAATCCTGCCTCTCCTCCATAGCGTCGGGGACTTCAATCGCTTCAGTTTGTTTCCCGGATTGGCGAATTCTGCGAATCGCCAAAATCCATATCGAGCCAACTCGATATTGATTCAAGCCCGTACAACAAACATCGCTCATTCGTCCACCTCAGCCATGGCTCCGATTCAGGAACTGCTCGCTTGCCGGCTTCCTTGCAGAAAGAAAGAAGTATCGCTAGTCACTAGTCCCGTATTAGGTAAGAAGACAAATTCGGTAGACGCACTTTCTGATGCTCAGAAGGACGTGCGCTTCGTCCGCGCACGCACGGGCAAGTACGCCCGCGCACGCACGAGACTTCGCTTACACCCTTCATCGCTCCAGAAAAGATGCTCTGGTTGTGCTTACTAGTCCCGAAGCGTATCAAATGACAGTCCCCGCTCCATTGCGACCTCACCTTTGCCGTCGCCTGCAGCCCAGACTTTGCTCGCCTACGTCTTCGCTGCGCCTGGGTTCCGTCTCCGGCTTTGCCTCGGTCTTATTACGCTTTACGTTATTCACCGCCCCACCACCCACCGTTCGAAAACTCGATTTCGCCCATAAATGTGCTCATCAAAGTTTTCTCACTACGGGTGGTTCAGCGGATGAAATAACTTTCCGGTATCAATAATTTCTATTTACTAGTCCCGAGTCGTGTCGAATAAAAGTCACCGCTCGTGTTCCGAGTACGCCACATTCAACGCTTCGTTTGCAATTCTGTCTCTCCACCATCACTGCGGACACTTCAGTCGTTTCAGTTTGCTTGTCGGATTGGTGAGTTCTGCGAACCACCAAGCTCATACCGAATGGCTTCGGTATTTCGCCAAGCCCGACCACAAACATCACTCCTTCGTGTACCTGGTGATGCTTCCAATCCAGAAAATGCTTCACTGCGCTTTTGAATGTTTGTACTCAGAAACTACATCGCTAGTTGCTAGTCCCGTGGATAGTAACTGGACAACTACCGTTACTCTCCTTCGCTAAGGTGATGCTCCACATAGTTCTTGATTCGGAAGAACCGAATCCCGAACTAATGTTACGCAGCACCCCCGCTCCAGTCGAGACAACTAACTTTCATTGATAAAAGATAAAACTTACTAGTCCCGATTATTTGCCATGTTCGTTCTTCTGTTCTCCAGAAATCGCTCGCCACGGCAAGCCCTTGACTTCTGGCTCGTCGCCCGACAATTAATCATTGCTTGCGAATCACTAAAGCCCTTAGCGCTTCCCGGTATAAAGTCTCTAGTCCCGATTATCCAACATGTGATTGATTAGTCATCGCTAATGCCTTTAGCAATCGCCGCAACAATTAACCGTCGAGCCACTTCGCTTCGTCAAGAGGCTTGACCGTTGCTCACTTATTCTGGTTCCCAGAAAGAAACGAACGCCTTAATTTGTTATTTAGTCCCGTAGCAAGTTGAATAAAACTTACCAGATTCGCAGCACAAACGCTCTACGCTTTGACTGAGCCACTCGCCCACTTCCGCTACCCAAGAAATCTCCCTCAGCAACGCTCGTATCATTTTGTATACACAAAATTCACTCACTAGCTTCAGTCGATTTACCCGGTCCGCTACAGCGATGCTCGCACTCAAGTCACGCTACGCTCGCCGTGCTGCAAAATCTTCGCTATCAAGTCCCGTACTAACTCCCCTAACAACTTTGGCACCAGCGATTTATATGACGGCGGACAACCTCAAAATCATTACATGATTTTGTGTCCGCACCATGGGGGGTCATAAAAATACGCCTAGCATCTCGTAGCGACAACCTGACATCTCAAGGTATCAAGTCCCGAGGATATTTGAATAGAGTTCCAACTTATCCACATAAGCAAATCTTTGCCGAGTTGAACGCTCGTGTGTTCTCACCGCTGCTCGGCTCGAACAACCCTACGCTTTTCAACCCGGCAACCGTTGATTCATGTCTACGCATGCGCTTCGCCAGAATCACCTAGATTCTCTTATCTGTCTAAGTTGATTTTGCGTGATTGTTTTTCAACCATCAAACCATTATCTAGTCCCGAGACTTGAATAGATATTTATCTATGAATGCGGCATCCCGGATATTCGCCTCATGGACCGCTTCTCGTGTATTTCTCTGCACAATAAGTCGCTAAAAGAAGGTCGCTTCGCTTATGCTAGCACCGAAGCGCTGTCGCACTTCGTCGCTTCACATTTCCCTACGCATACCTTCTTCGCTTCTTCTTGTTCCAAGAAATAACACTTCGTCGCTAACCATTTCGTCGAACAGTCCTGTTACATATAAGTCCCGCCGCATACATTTTCTTATCGACCTACGCTCGCTTTGCGTGACTTCGTGCCTTGTCACAGCACGCTCACTCCGAGTCGAACTAAAATGCAATGCTTGCTCGTTTGTAGAGATAAGTCCCGTGTAGGCAAACATGAGACTTTGCCTCGCCTCCTCGCTTGCTAGTAGATGCCTTCGGCTCCCTGCGCAAGCTACGGGATGCCTACGGCAGCTACGTCGCTTCGTTCGGAATGCTCACTGTTTTTGGTTATTAGTCCCGTGCAGACTTATCTAACAGCTTTGGCACCAGCAAATTTAACATGGGGCGGAAGACCTCGAAATCATTACATGATTCCGTGTCCGCCACCAGGGGCCATGAAAATTACGCTTCCTCATCAGGTGTCGGCAGCCCGACAACCTAGGTACTTAGTCCCGAGACTTTGGTAGATGTTTATCTTTGATTGCGACATCTCGGACATTTGCTTCGCCACAACGCACCTCGTGTATTTCTTTACACAATACCTCGCTAAAAGAAGGTCACTTCGCTTATGCTAGCGCCGAAGCGCTGTCGCACTCCGTCGCTTCACATTTCCCTACGCATACCTTCTTCGCTCCGTATCGTTCCAAGAAATAACACTTCGTCGCTATTGCGACTCTTCAAATAGTCCTAGTACACATAAGTCCCGAGTCGTATCAAATAAAAGCTACCGCATGCGTTTTCTTTTTCGTTGTTCTTTCGCTTTGCGTAACTTCGTACCTCGTTACCAGCACGCTCATTCACATCGAACAGAAAGACGCAATGCTTGTTGGCTTTAGAAGTAAGTCCCGTGTTGATTTATCTAACAACTCCTGGCAGTGCCGTTTTTCATGGTTTATTAAATTTTACTCCCTCTCTTTTTTTCTTTTTACCGCTCCAAAAAGCGTCGCTTTTGCTCGTACCTCACTCAAAAAAGACAAAAAAGAGCCTCTTCCGTAAACTTTAAAAACCACCAGTCGATTCTCTCCCTTTCAAAACAGGCACACGCCCAACCCTGTGGTTATTAGTCCCGTAATGGTTTTGTTGAAAAGTCCCCGGATGAATCGCTCTCTCGTAGTTCCTCGAAATACTCCCTCTCTTTTTCCTTTTCCCGCTATCGCTTGGGGGGCTTGCAGCCACCCAGAAAACGAGAAAAGAGTCTCTTCCGTTTTTCTCGAAATTACCAGTCGCTGCGCTCCTTCTCGTTCACGCTTCAATCCTTTTATATGTAAGTCCCGAGTCGTATTGAATAAAAACTATCTATGAATCGAATAAAAGTTATCGCATACTCGCTTACCTGGAGATGCCTCGACGGTGTCCGCAAAAGAGCTACCACCAGTCTTCAGCAGCTCCGGACGCTTCATAAAGCTTGTTTGTTGAACATGGACCGTAAAACACACTTCATAGTCCCGAGTAGGCTCACAGCACAACTTTCGCTTGTACTTCTTTCCTCGCTCAGCGAACGCTCGAAATTCCATCGCTACGTTATCCCGCTCTTAAATCCTTTAAGTACACTGCGCTTCGCTGCTCGCATCAAACGACTCGTTACTTGAATAGTCCCTAGTCCCGAGATTTTACTGGTTATATTCAGTATCTCGTCCTTCAACGCTCGCGTCTTCGCTTGTTCCCATAAAGTCTTTAATCGCAAAATAACTACGCTCTGGAACCTTCTCGCTCTCGCACCGCTCGAAAAGAAAGCAACTTCGCTGTCTGTTCCCGGCCACTATCTAGTCCCGTGTTGGGTCTCATAACAACAATCGCATTGCATGCAGTCCGCGAGATGCTTCGTCGCTATGTCTTATGACGCTTCGCTTGCACGCTGAGGCGTGCACAACGACATAGACGACTGCGCAGCACGCAGCCTCGCACGCAAATGCTAGGTTTGTTTATTAGTCCCGAGAATATTCAGTTAAAAGTCCACGGCAAAATTGCTTGCTCGCATTCCAAAGTAATACTCCCTCCATTTATCCATTTAACGCTGCTCGCTCTTCAGGCTTACGGCCTTCGGCCTACAGCCATTCGTAAATGGAGTAAATGGGGCCTTCCGTATTTCTTTGGAATACCAGTCGCTTCGCTCCTTCTGCGCTTCAATTTATTCCTGTCACTTACTAGTCCCGTGTTATTTTTGTGGACTGAAGGAACAAATCATCTTTCCGTCTTTGAGTTCAATGACCTCACACCCGAGGTCTTCAAGAATCATTACTGCAACATCTTTGTAATCTTCAAGTTGCTGCGCTAGCTCCTTGTCCGATATGCTCTCATCAAAAGCAATGTCAAACAACGAGTTGGCAATCGCATTGGTTAACGAAAGCCTTATTTCAAAAGGGTTAGTGGCCATTGACAGAGCCTACCACGAGTGATATGCTGCTTTCGGCGATACATAAACCAAACACAAGGAGAATACGAACATGTCATCAGCGCCAGTAACAATAACCGGAAACCTCACGGCGGACCCAGAAATGCGTTATTTTGACTCAGGAGCAGGGAAGCTTTCATTCTCTGTTGCGGTCAACAACTTCTGGACCGACGCAAAAGGCGAGAAGCAAGAAAAGACTTCCTACTTCAATGTCATTGCATGGCGAAACCTTGCAGAAGATGCAGCCCGTGTGCTTGAAAAAGGAATTCGCGTAACAGTCACGGGTCGTCTTGAGCAAGAAACATGGGACGACAAAGAAACAGGCAAGAAGCGTTCAGCAGTGAACATCCTTGCTGACGAAATCGGCGTATCTGTACGCAACATTGAAACATTGCAGCGCAAAGCAAAGGTAGAGAATGCTTCAGGCAATCCTGTCAATGCTCGTCCTGCACAGAAAACACCAGCACGAGCAGGCGCTCGTCCAGCAACCAGCCGAAACGATATTGACTCATTTGAGGAAGAACCTTTCTGAGCCTTACCTTCGGCAGTCTTTTTGCCGGCGTCGGCGGCTTCGACCTTGGGTTCGAGGCTGCCGGTTGGCAATGTAAATGGCAAGCTGAGTGGGACCCTGCATGTCAGAGAATACTCAGCAAGCACTGGCCCGACATCCCCAAGTACCTAGATGTCAGGGATGTAAAAGGCAACGAGATAGAACCAGTTGACTGCATTAACTTTGGAAGTCCGTGTCAGGACCTCTCCGTGGCTGGCGTCCGAAAGGGCCTCTCAGGTGAGCGCTCTGGTTTGTTCCATGAAGCAATAAGAATTATCAAGGAGATGCGTGATGCAACAAATGGACAATACCCACGACTCGCAATCTGGGAAAACGTTCCCGGAGCACTTACTTCCAACAAGGGTGCTGACTTTGGGGTCGTCCTCGATGAAATGGCCAAATCAGGGTGCGTGGCGCTTGACTGGGCAATCCTTGATGCTCAGTACTACGGAGTCGCCCAGCGACGGCGCCGCATCTTCGTGTGTGCTACATACGATATTGGTGCCGCAGAGCGAAGTCCCATCCCGCTATTACCTGTCCAAGAGGGCGTGCGAAGGCATTCTCAGAAGGGCCGACAGGAGAAACAAAAAGCTTCCGGAAAAACTTCGTCAAGCATTGGAAGCAGTAGCGAACAGGGAGTCCTAGCATACGAGAATAGCGGTTTTGCTAAATGGCAAGAAACAGACACCGCTCTAACATTGCGTGCCCGTGATGCAAAGGGCCCAGGCACCATACTTACAGACAGTATTGAAACCACAACGGATTCATATCAAGATGTCATAGGGACACTGCAAGCCAGAGACTGGAGGGGAGTTGGCACCCAGTATGTTGCCGAAGATAAATTAATTGTTGAAGACAATCAAGTTTTTTCTTTTGATACACAGTTCGGTTCAAATGCAAATGTTTTTACAGACCACTCACCAACACTCAAAGCTACGCAACAGTCACCAAGCGTCGCCTACGAAGATGAAAACTCACCAATAGTCTTCCACCCACACAGACAGGACGGCGTTCGTCTTCAAGGCGACACCATCAACACATTGACTGCATTCATGGGAACAGGTGGACTAAACACACCCATGGTTGCTCAAATGGAAGAACTCAATGATGGTGTGGCAATGACACTTCGTAGTGGTGGTGACGGTGGAGTCCCATCAAGCCGAGGTGAAAATTTGGTCATCGATGCGATTGCTTACGATGAATACAATGACAAACTTGTTGATGGCGGCATTCATCATGCAATTAGGGCAGGAACAAAACAGTCAACCGGAGTATTGCAGAACATGGTGGTCAGACGCCTTTTGCCAAAAGAATGTGAGATTTTGATGGGCTGGCCCGTGGACCACACTAGGTGGCGTGCGGATGGCAAAGAACAACCCGATACAGCAAGGTACAAACAGACCGGGAACGGAGTGGCTGCACCCGTAGCCGAATGGCTTGGAAAAATCTTCAAAGGATTATTAAATGACTGAGCAAATGTATAAAGAAACACCAAAGACATGGAATGCTGCCGCCGCAATTGCGTTGAGCAAGATACTGCCGCCAGAAGAAGAACAAGATTTAGCGTGGGACAGCATCTCGAAGATTATTGCATCCTTTGAAGATGCGAGTATGCCCATTATCAAGATGCTCCGAGTTTCACACGACGTTTTTATAGATGACATGTTTCATCACGAAGCAAAAGATGCCTCACAGGCGTGGAGGGGGATTGGAAGGCTTGCCAGCATGCTCTCACGCTCCCTTGGTTTTAATTTGACATCACCTGAAGTGCACGAAACTTTGTGCCGAAAACAGCATGATTATGGCCACGAGAACATTCAGCGATTTGGTAGAGCTGGATTAATGGTTAGGGTTCACGACAAGATTGCGAGACTTGAAAACCTTGTTGGCAATAACACAAACCCAAACAACGAGTCAATCAAGGACAATGTTATGGATGTGATTGGTTATTCAGCAATTGGAATCATGTGGGAGTCAGGGACATTCTTACTTAGCCTGGAGTAGCAGTGAGCGAGCAAGAAATTAAAGTTGTCCACAACAGCAACGGCTGGCACGGCGTTAGTTTTTACTTAACCTCTTGTGGTCTTGATGATGGCTCGTATTATGTTACGACCAACAAATCTTTTGTTACCTGCAAAGAGTGCTTAAAGGTTATTAACGGCTAAGCCCTTGTTTTAGGTAATCAAGTACAAGCCGGCTTGAAGAATCATCAGAAGAAATGTCCGAACCATCAACGGCAGCATTCACTATTGAGCGCTTTGATTGAATTAGGTCGTAGATTTGTTCATCAACAGTGCCCGTGGCTATTGCGTAGGTAACCATTACTGAACCTTTTTGTCCAAGCCTGTGACATCGACTGTATAGCTGGTCAACATCAGCTGGCGTCCATGGGAGCTCTACGAACAGAACCTTCTGAGCTGCCGTAAGTGTGTGTCCGGTTTTTGCAGCTTGCATAGACAGGACTATTACAGGGGCTTCTTCCGTAGATAGGTTCTGAAAGTCCTTCTTTGCTTTTTCAACTTCGTGTACATCCATGCCACCCTGAATTTTTAATCCACCAAACTCATTTGCCAAGGCATCAACCACATCTCTATGGTGTGCAGCAATTACAACTTTTTCGCCGGCTTCAATCTGGGTCTTAACCCACTCCTTGATTGATTCCATCTTGCCCTTGGCGGCCAGACGGCGTAGCACCGACAGCTTTACAAGGTGGACATTTGATTCAGCTTTTATCCGTGCAACAACTGCAGCCGAATGTGGAGATTTACCAATTTCGAGAGCAATTTCTTTTGCGCGTTGTACAAGGTACTCGACTATGTCGTCTTCTGCTTTTTTATACTCTAGTTTGTGCTTTTCTGAAAGGCTCACCATGTGTCTATCGTGTATGACATCTGGAAGTTCTGGAAGAACCTGCTCTTTTGTCCTACGTATATAGCAAAGAGAACGAAGTATCTCGTTCAGCTCCTGAAGGTTTGTTGCCCCAGCTGTATTCCAGTGGCCCCACTTGTCCTTAAAGGCTCCGCAGTAGCGTCTATAGAAGCCCCAGGTGCCACCAAGCTCATTGAGACGGCCAATTATCTCTAGTTGGCTTGCGTACTCAGCAGGCCTATTAGTGACAGGGGTACCGGTAAGACACAAGACAACTCCAGACTTGATAGTTTTTGAAATCTTTATAGCTGCTTTGGTGCGCTGAGCAGTTGGCGTTTTTAGGTAGTGAGATTCATCGCATATCAATGACTTGTATCCCTTGAGGCTTTTAACCCAATGATGAATGTTTGCATAACCGATTACGATTATGTCGTGTTCTTCTTCAGGGAAGTCCGAACGGTCTGTTACGACAGTAGCGGTCCTAGATGGTGTCCACTTCTCAACTTCTGCCTTCCAGTTAAGGACAAGGTTTGATGGACACATAACTATCGCTGGATAAACATCTTCTCCGAGAGACGCACAGTACTCGAGTGTTGCTAGGGCTTGAAGAGTCTTACCTAGACCCATGTCATCAGCAATGAAACACCTTCTGGCCTGATGGGCATACGAAACTCCAGCCATTTGATACGGAAGAAGGGAACCAGAGATGTTTGGTATTTCTATTTCTGCACTGTGAGCCCGTGATGCATCTGCCCGTTTTTTGCTAACCTCAGCAAACTCTTCTGCATCAAGATGTAGTTCTGCTGATACATCCATCTTGAACATTATCGCCCATTGAATTGCTTCACGAACTGCTGTCCTAGGGACCTTCCAGGCTTTTGATTTTGAATCCCACGTAACACCGGGAAGCTGCTTAACCGAACGAACTTTTACTTGGTCGTAGTTAAAGCCAAGATAAATCCAGCTATCGTCGCTCCACATACCAAATGACTTATTCAGCCGTTCCGGCTCATTGAATAGCATTATTGATGTATCTACTTCAAAGTCATGGAGTATTGCAAAATCCCTAACCTGCGAAAGGCTCGTAGCAGGAGCACGCCAAACACGGGCAAGCTTGTCCCACTTTGCCCCAGGTATCTTTTTAATCGCTGCGACCTCATCTGGGTCGTATGGAAAGTCGATTATTAGATGGTCGTCATTTAGCCAGAGTCTTTTTTCGTTCATCGCCTGCGACGCAAAATAACCTTTCGTTCGTCTTCAGTCTTTCCTCCGTAGATTCCAAACTCGATTGAATTATCAAGAGCATACTTGAGACACTCACCACGAACAAGGCAAATCCCACAATAGGCAAGAGCCTGTAGTCGTATCTTCCGACTGCGAGGGAAAAAAGTAAGTGTGCTGGCATCAATACACGCCCGTGATGAGCGCCAGTTATCGCCTGAGTAAATCATAAAGCTCCTTTAATATGGGTGTTCAGTCAATATAGCCACCCACCTAGCCCATTGCAACCCGTAAGGCATATTTGTGGGTGGACAAATAGGGAATACAATAGACATATGAGAGAAATAACCCAAGACGAATTTGATTCAGTTCTAGCGGAGAGTGGAACCCCTATGGTCCTTGACATATGGGCTACATGGTGTGGGCCGTGCCAATACATGACCCCACTCTTGGAGGAGCTCAGTGCCGCATACGAAGGGATAATACGATTTGTTAAATCTGATGTTGACAAGAACCGAGCGTTGGCACAACGATTCAATGTGATGAGTATTCCAACACTTCTGATATTTGCTGACGGAGAAGTCGTCTCAACAATAGTCGGAGCTGCCGGACCGGACTTCATTGTTACAGAACTTGAGAAAGTTTTGTCAGCTGAATCATACGAAGATGAGTGACGCAATATCTCTTTACCCAGTAGTGATAAGAGAATCACGCTATTCGGGCGTTTACGAAGGTGGTAAGTGGTTTGCAATTGCAGAGTATTTAGAGGAATCCGAAGGTTTGGCTAACTACATATCAGGCGACGACTGTGAAGCATTGGATTTTTGGGATTCAGAAGAAGCAAAAATGATTGGTGTTGGTGATTCACCCAACGACGCATTGTCTAACCTTTATTTAAAACATGGAATTATCGAAGATGAAAAAGTAACACTCAAGGAAGCCAACACCGCATTTGATTATTTACCCAAAGACAATGAGACCCATTCGGAGTTCAGTGTTAGATGGAGGGAATATTTAAGCGGCGATTTGGGGAACGGAGTTTACAGATTAAAGGGTGAAGGGTTTTCTGGTGAATCAAGCATTTCGTAAATGTCGTCAATCACTCCAGGAGCATTTTTTTCTGCTTGAACCCTATTCTCTTCTTCTTCAATTTGTTCAATCTCTCCGAGTATTGAGTTAGACTGCTGAAAAGCAAGTATCAACTGAGATACTTCGTTTTCACTCAAATCTCGACCGTTGAGATAGGTGTGCAAGTCTCCTTCGTCATCTGTTGAAACGGCTAGACGCTTTCCGGAATTAATCATTCCCAGAAGTGCCTCAGTTATCATCTCTGCTTGCAGCTTTGACAAGTTGAATTCAAATGAAAATATCATTGCTTACCTGGATATCCAGAACATGATGGTCCTGGTGGGGGTTCCCACTTCTTGCTTTCATTTTCTGACATTTCATCAATAGGCTTCAATGTGTCAATAAGCTCCAATGTTTGGTCCAAGAGAGTTGATGTTTCAGAATCAAATATGAACCCGTAGTCTCGGATAACGGCAACACGTCGAAGAACATGCGCCGATTGAGCGAGAACCGATTCAATGTAGGCTTCGTTATTCTCCATTTGATTTAATGCTTTCTGAAATTTCAACCGCAATGATAAAAGCCTGAATTTGTGAAGTCAGTTTTTGATTTGAGTAAGAATCAGCATCATCGCCAAACATTGAGCCAATAAATTCGCTTTTGCTAAAAGTGAAAACAGGGGTTCCCTGGTCGGAATACTTGTAGGTTGTGAGATTGGTAGCGAAGTTCCCGTAGCTGTCAAAAATGATTGTTGTCAAGCCCTCAGTCAATGAGCTTTCGAGCGGATTTTCGTTAAAAATCTCCTGCAGGTTTTTTCCTGGATACCTGCTTTTAATATCATTCATCTGCTCAACGGTGTCGTGTTCGCTTTTACTTCCACAATGGGCTACGACATCAGAAATTATTCCTCCCCATATTGGGGCAACGGAAACATCCTTGTATACGCCAATGAGCCAGTTGAAAATGTGGTCTGCGGGTGCCCCGTCGTCCGGGTTAATCTCAACAACTCCAACTTCCTCTTCGAGGGGGTTGTCTTTTCCTGGAACTGCGTAAAAGAGCACAGATGGGGTGTCTACTGGGCCTTTCTCAATCTTGCTACCCATGAGCTTTGTCATCATCATCATTTGGATAGCCTGGTCGGAAAAGCTAGTGAGGAATTCTTGGGTTTTTGGGGAGTAAGTTGTTGTCATGACAAAAGAATACAGCCACTTTTTAATAATTGCAAGTATTTTGACTAAAGTAATGCTGTGGGATAATTGGTTGGAGGAAAAATGGCTCACGAACTAGATAAAACCAAAAACGGTAGGATTCGTATGGCCTACAACGACCGACAGGTGCCTTGGCACCGGCTTGGAACGCCCATGAAGGGCCTACAGACCATGGAGGCAATGCTTGAGGCCGCCAGTGCGAACTATGACGTTATTCTCACCAAGGTAGCTGCCGTAGATGATTCCGGAGAGCTAATCCGAAACTCAGATGGCTCACCAGTGGTCATCAATGACAGTAGGGCGACCCTAAAACAGAATTTTGATGGCTCTTTTGACCCGTTGGCAACAGTTGGAACAAGGTACGAGGTAAGACAGAACAGCGAGGTTCTCGAAAGAGCTCTTGCTGTAGTAGGTGCATCAAAGGGTGACGCAGTTATTGATACATGTGGCTGCCTTAAGGGCGGCTCAAGATTTTTTGCAACAATAGACCTCGGTCCACTCGTAATTGATGCGCTTGGTGTTAACGACAAGCTCGCTAGATACCTAGTCATCTCAGCAGGCCACGATGGTGTGTGGCCAATAAGATATTCAAATACCGAAATACGAGCGGTGTGCAACAACACTGTTGTTCTAGGTGAGAAAACAGCGAGAAGAGTTTTTACAGCCAGACATACTCGAAACATGGATTCAATAATTGACGATGCTCAAGAAGTTTTAGAAATTTCTACTAAATGGGGAGATGAATTCACCCGTAGTGCCGAGCAGCTTCTTTCTATAAAGACACCCGTGTCATCTATTTCGGATGCAGTGTTAAAAATAATTGCACCTCGAACAAAATCCGAAACAAAGAGACAAAGAGAACACCGGAACTCCATAGAAGATGCAATTAACTCTATTTACAAAAACGAGAGAAATGCTGCGGGATATGGTTACAACGCTTGGTCGGTATATAATGCTATTTGTGAATACTTAGACCACTATAGATTCACTAGCCCAGAAGAACTTGCAATCGCTAGCATGGATGAAAATTCTTCTGCAACAAAAAAGAAGTTGGCAGTGCAAAGAGCATTGCTTGGTACATAGAAATGGAAGATTGGGAACCAATGGACGAAGACTCTGAGGACTACGCAGACATTGACCCAATCGCAGCTGAGTCTGACTATCTAGACGCAATACAGGAGATGATTGAGGATTCATCTTTTACTGACATGGAAAATAACCCCTTTATGGCTGAAGCAACAGACTATTCCAACATGCTGGATGTCTATTGCCAGATGATTACTGAGCGCAAATTTAACCGCATGGCTAAAAATCTGAAAGATTCAGATGGTGACCGTGGAATAATAGAACTGTTGTTTGCAATAGAAAAAGCAACTGGTTGGCACATGGAAATAATGGGTTCCCGCTCAAATGTTGACGATGAAATGATTAGCAAGTACAACAGGTTTGACCCGTACGCTTGGGAAAAAGTCAAGAACAGTGATGAGTGGCAAGATGCAATTTATAAGGTTGCATATATATCCGGTAGAGCTTTAGATTTGGCAATTCAGGAAATAGTGCGACCCGTGAGCCGAGAAGATAAAACCAGAGCGTCAATCAGGAGATTCTTGTGGTCAACATGGAAGGCACTTGACTTGAGGTTTAGTAAGTAATACTCTTTATGTTCATGACAATGTGTGGGAAAGAAAATCAACAGTTCAATGGTAGATACGAAACATTGAATCTTGAAGGTCCTCCAGATTTTCCAAAAGGTGGAGCTTGTATTTCTTACCCAACAGATTGGTTTTTCCCTGAGTCGCCATTAAGCAGATGTGAGCTGGAAAAGATAAACAACGCAAAAAGCGTTTGTGCCAAATGCCCCATACAAATGGAATGTCTCACATATGCAATGGAGTGGGAGCCATTCGGGATATGGGGAGGAATGACAGAGAGTCAGCGAAAATTTCTTAGGCAAAAGATGAATTTAAAAACACGACGATATGATGAGACGGTCCGACTACAACAATTGATGAGTACATAATGACCTACGCCGCCTCACTTACAGTTTCAAACTTCTTAAGCAAGCTTCAAGGGGTTCGTGGTGGTGATGGACAGTGGCAAGCTCGATGCCCGTGCAGGAATGATGACAGTAACCCGTCTCTTTCTGTCAAGGATGACAATGGAAAAGTTGTTGTGTATTGCCATAGGGGCAAGCCATGTAGTGCATCAGAGATATGCGAAGCTATTGGCATAACCCAGAAGGACCTCTTCCCTCCGTCTGCAACATTTGACAAGAACAACAAACCAAAGCAACGTCTTGTAAAGACCTACAAATACATTGATTCAAATGGCAACCTTGCATACGAGAAGCAACGGTTTTTGCGTGAAGATGGAAGCAAGTCTTTCTTGCAGCGCCGGCCAAACCCAGAAAAAAGTGGAGATTGGATTTACTCTCTCTCCGGAATAGACAAGATTCTCTACAATCTTCCCGCAGTCATTACGGGAGTAAAAAACAATGAGCCCATCTGGGTTGTTGAAGGCGAAAAAGATGCTGACGCTCTTATCGAGCTGGGAATAATCGCTACCACAGGACCCGGGGGAGCAGGAAATAACAAATGGGAAGACAGTTTTACAAAAGCTCTAGCTGGAGCCCATGTCGAAATTGTTTCTGATAACGATGATGTCGGCAAGTCCTTTGCCATGATTGTTCGCTCAAAGCTGGATGAGGCGAGGTGTACGGGAGGTGTATGGCTTTCGGCTTCAGGCAAAGATGCATACGACCACTTTGCTGCCGGTAAGTCTTTTGATGATTTCATTCCCCTCTCCGATTACGAGGAGTCACCCGTAGAGGAACAGCAAGAAGAACCATCTCAGATGGATTCAATCCTTGTAAAGATTAACGATATTTTTGATTCAGAGAACCTGAGCGACTCCCAGAAGTTGAACAGGGCAAGTATTGCTCTTACATCAATGACAATCAGTGAGCGCACCGATACTGGTCGTTTGGTTAACTGGGAAAACTTTATCTCCGAATCAGACAACGACGATTTTGATTGGGTTATTCCAGGACTTTTGGAGCGCAAAGAGCGCGTGATAGTTGTAGCAGCCGAGGGTGTTGGAAAGACAATGCTTGCTAGGCAGGTTGCGATACTTTCTGCCGCTGGCGTCAACCCCTTCACATATCAATCAATGCCACCAATCAGGACACTGACTATTGACCTAGAGAACCCAGAGCGAATCATTCGACGGACATCCCGTAGCATCATGAATGCCTCAATAGCCCGTACGCAATTGATGAATGGCAAGCGTGTTCAACAAGTTGAGGCCCATCTTCTCATTAAGCCAGCTGGAATTGACTTGCTTAGCGTCTCTGACAGGCTTCTGGTTGAAGAGACTGTTGAGAAGACCAAACCAGACCTACTTGTTCTTGGCCCTTTGTATAAGTCATTCATTGATTCAGGGAATAGGACAAGCGAAGCTGTTGCAGTAGAGGTGGCTCGTTTTCTTGACTACATTCGTGACCAGTTCGGATGCGCTTTATGGCTTGAACACCACGCCCCTCTTGGCTCAAGCCTCACCACCCGTGAGTTACGCCCATTCGGCTCTGCAGTCTGGTCTCGTTGGCCTGAGTTCGGCATTTCGTTACAGCCAGACCCAACCTCAATGGAGGGATATGTCTACGATGTGAGACACTTTAGGGGTGGCCGCGATGAGCGCCCGTGGCCTACTAAAATGAGGCGTGGGAAGATTTTCCCATTTGAAGTTCTTGAATATATGAAAGTTGGCTAAGTGTCCAAAGGCGAAGGCGGTTTAACTAGAGAGTTCCTTGTTGAAAGGGACTTGCGCATATTCAAGCTAAGACAAGCCGGCGTAACCCATGGTGAGATAGCCCGTAGGTTTGGTATGTCAAGCAGAGCTGTAGGAACTGCGATTAGAAGACAGCTTGAAAAGCTCAACTCAGAAGCACTCTTTGCTTATCCAGAGCTTTTAAGAATGGAGCTAGAGAGACTTGACTCTCTTCAGTCGGCAATATGGCCCATGACTCAGCATAGAAAGTTAGAAATGGATGATGGCACTGAGGTAACAGCAGAGCCCGACCTGAAAGCCATTCAACAAGTTCTGTCTATAATGGATAGGCGTTCAAAGTTGCTCGGTATGGAGCAGACAAATCTAAACATACAGATGGATGTCAATTCGCAGGTCAATGTTAGGTCAACCCTTTCCGGCGCAATAGATGTCAGTTCGATTAGTCAGTTCTCTCCAGAATCAGAAGCCCGTAAGCTTTTGGAGATAATGGGAAGAAGCGGTGTTCTTCCATCAGACGTAATTAATTCAATACTTGGTGAATCAGAGATAGAAGATGGTGAGGTAGTTGATGTTGAAGAAGTTGAATCCGATGGAGGGGGCAGCGAGGAAGCCGTTATCGACGGAGGGAAAACATAGAACCCCAAAAGCAAAAGCGACAGATTTGGAAGTATTAATAAACAAAGGTCTTCTGGGTATAAGTAATAAGTTCAAGGCTATAAATAAAAATAAAGAACTGCCAGAATCAGGCGTTCGTGATGTAGTTTTATTGTCTATGAACAAAGATAAATCAGCCAAAGACAGTGTCGAAGAGGTTCAAGACAACATTCAGGCAGCTGTTGATGATGTCATGGATGTTACAGAGCTAACCCGTAAGGCGAATACCGGTTCAAAACCCGGTCTCCCGGCGAACAAGCAGGTCTTGATTAGAGCTACAGACGAAGACCACGAAAGATGGAAGTCGGCAGCAGCAGAGCTTGGAGTTTCCTTGGCTGAGTTTGTTAGGGATGTATGCAACAAAGCTGCAGGTACCACTGGATGCCAACATTTACCTCAAGATAGAAAAGTTTACCCGTGGATGCAGAAGTGCATGAAGTGCGGTAAGAGATTTACTGACTAATAGAATTTAGTTGTAATGACATTGCCTTCAATTTGATTTGAAGGAGTACTACTGGTTCTTATGAGAACGCGCTTAAGCCATCTATCGGTTCCGTCATACCTAGCAACAAAAGGTTTCCTGCCATGTACGGCCATGTTGTTGTTTATGAGCATTAGGTCACCCGTGTCAAGTATGTAATCAACGATTGAATCTCGTATAGCTGCCTTGAGATGAAGCAATGCGTGATTTGCTTCCTTCGTTTTGCCTATCACGAGAGTTTCGTCGTATGTGAGGTGCCACTCATCATTGCGATTGCGCAAAACAGATATGGGTATAGTGGCATCCTGTTGTCCTTCAAGCATAAAGCTTGGGTCCAATGATGTGGTGAAGTTCGGTTTGCATAGCTCGTCAATCAAGTAACTATCTAGCTTAGAAACTACATCTTTTACTTCGGCGATAGTTGTTATGCCCGTAGGGTCTCCACGAACACATAGCAGAGCAACGATGTCTGGCTTGTATGGATGAAATGCAGTTTCTGTATGCAAACCAAGCTCAACCTTTGAACTGCTTGATATTTGCATTGTCTCGGTTTTCTGTATTGGGAATATGTTCTGGACGAGAGAACCTTTTTGTTCTTGTTGATAACCAATTGGCTGACCAATTGAGTCGGCGAAGCTAAGAAACATCTCGTCGCAATCAGTAAAAAGCTCAGCATCAACATCGAGTGATATCGGAGTAGGCGGTATTGAGCCCGTAATGACATTTTTGTATATCGAAACAGCTTCACTCATTTTTATTCCTCTACATCTTCTACCTGTTCCCACTCAAGTCCATCTATCCCTGCGTGAAACAGCTTCTTAACTCCATCAACCATACGCCAAGTCCATCCCCATTTACAGCAAGGCATTGCGCTCTCGGGGTCAGTTGAAAAATGTAGCGGCTTTCCAAACTTGGCCATGGCCATAGGTAGCACTGACCATAAACGAGCAGTGCAGTCATGACACAGGGAGATATACCCGTCAACCCATGTTGGTACTAACCAGGACTGAGATGTGTCATTGAACTCCGAATAGGCTCCGCCGGCATCAAAGCACATTCCATTGATGATTTGCTTGTATCCCTCTTCTATGTAGTTCTCTGGCATAAACAACATGATTGGTTGATGGCATTCATCGCAAGCATGATTGTCGTATTGCTTGGTATCAACTACTGACATGTCATCCCCCGGGCAATTCGTCGTACTTTGGACTAATCATCATTTCGATTATGTGATGTGGCTTCAATATGAAGCCCATAGCCGGATTATCGCTTTTGGGTGCAAATGGCGTGAATGTGTTTTCATTGAAGTCATGGGCATTCAGGTTGATGAACCTGCGAAGACGTTCAACCGATACAACAATGAACGATTCACCAAGAGTGAACTGATAGACCCACCATTTTGCTGTTGTGATATTCAGTCCGCTTGGAACCCAAACCTGGTTCTGGTCTTGGTCTAGCTGCCTTCGTGGGTTCTGGTATAGCTCAACTGCCATATTGCCATTCCTGAACCTGTCTGTCTTAACTTCAAAGTCGCCTTGCTCAAGAGATTTGAGAAAGTCCTCAATCACAGACTCACCCTTATGCCCGTAGGCCAAATCGTTTGAGAAGTTGAATTTCTTTGATGGAATGTCTGCATTGCTCATTGTTTCACCTTGCTCTTTGGTGGTTTTGCTGGGTCATGGAGTGATACTCCATAAATTTTACGGAACTGATTGAGGATTGGCTTTACTGCTTGTGGTGTTCCATGCGTGTAGTACACGGGTCCATGGATACTCGGTGGTGGTGTGATTTTGTATCCAGTGCTTCCTTTGTGTTCAATCACAAAGCCGAGTGCTGCCAGTTGCCTGAACAGCTCTTTCACTACTTTATTGCCATGGGTCCTTGATGCCATATGTTTCCTTTTCTATGTAGCTCTGTTTTATTGGGTTGATGGAACTGTACAGGTCAGATTTTATTTTGTCAACATTGTTTTGGGGTTGATTTATTACCCGTGAGCATTTATATTGATGGGACAAGAAACATCCGAAAGAGGGAAAAATCATGAGTGAATATGAGAATGTCGTTCAGGGAACAGTGAAGCGTGGCCGAAAGCCATTGTCATTAGAGGAGAAGCAGGGTCGAATCCAAATTCAGAAACAGCAGAATCGCTTGCGACAAGAGGCACGTCGTCGAGCAGCCTTGGTGCTTCAGCACCGTTACGCAGATGAATTCGTCAAGCTGTTCTCTGTTGAGCTTAATTCATTGAAGAATTCCAAGAACAAGATAAGCAACTAAGGATTGAGTAGTCATCTGGCATTAGTGGGAACGATGTTACGGGTGGCTACTCATTTAGCCCTCGTATCGGCCCACTCTTATAAGGTGTAGAAACCGTAGTTGGTGACACGTTGGTTCAAATCCAACCGAGGGCACTATGAACAAAAACAAAAACCCAAATAATGTCATGAAGCATAGTAGTAAGGCGTATGTAGTTCTTTGCTATGCAAAAATGAAATCTGGCATGGATAATGGGTGGTTCACCCGTGACGATTATCGTCGTTTTCAATTGAATCGTCGTGAGCGGTTTATTGACCTAGACAGGACGATGAAGACATTGGAAAAAAATGAGTTTATTGAAAGTCGCATAGTCGATGCAATCTGTTTATACAAAATCACCGATTGGGGTAAGTATGCACTGGTCGCTATTGGTGAGACATACCGGAGGAAACATATTGAAGCAAAAGCTTCCAACATGAGGGCAAACGAACTGAAGTATCGTGCCGGAGTCAAGAAGGATGAATGGGATTATGACTCGTTGGATTAATGAAATGAATGCTGCAGATGACATTTACAAGAACAAGAAGATGCGCATGTGCGTCTATTGTGGATTGATTTTCAAACAACGACGTATGAGTGCGTTCTCTATTGATGATGTGCTGATGCACAACTCTGTCATGTTTGATGATGTGAATGAGTTGGCAACATTGCTAATTGAATTAACATCCCGTGGGCTGTTTGAGCAAATAGACAAAGCAGGAATAACTAAGTGGCGTCTCTCGTCTTTTGGTATGCGTGTAGCTCCCTTTCTGGGAGTACACGAAATGGCTAACGCAAGTTAGCTTCTAAACCACTTTGTGAGTTTGCCAAAGAACGAAGTCTTTACAATTGCATCTCGAACATCCTTGAGCTCTTCAACAACAACCTGAAATTCTTTTACATCTTGCTGTGTTGGCTTTGGGATTTCTGCAAGCTTCTCTTGAACTGGCTTCTTCTTTGGAGCGGCCTTCTTTGGAGCAGTCTTCTTTGCAGTTGCTGGCTTCTTGTTTTGTGTTTTCTTTTTCTGTGTCATGAAACAAATACTAGTCAAGTGATATCGCTCTGTAGGGGAAGTGCCACCCGTGCCGGCTTTCAAGCTCTAGCATTGGTTTGTGGATAACAACTACGACAGTAGAATGATGAAATTGGCCATGGTATTAGCAACCGCTGTAGAGGCTAAAAACGAGATGGTAGCCGAAGGTGGCATAGGTGAGGACATAAATCAGGTCCTATATGGCTGGTGTGGAGGCTCTCTAAGCGTTGTTTCACAGATGACCGATGTAGTACAGCGTCAGACGCCATATGAGCGCTTTATGGCTGTCTCATCAGCAGTAGCCATACTTAGACTGGGTTGGGGGCTAGATGCTATCTCAATGGTCGCTGAAGGCTATGTCAGTTCTAATCCAATAGACACCTATGACAAGAACCTTGCTAAAGAGTTCGCTATAGGCAACAGGGCAGTAAACGAGTGTCTAACAGTCACCCATGTGGCAAATGATGAAGTCTCATTTGTCAGTAAGGGATACTCCTACGATGTTCCAAGAAAGGTCATCTGGCATGAGGAGGTCTTTGTACCTGGTCGAATGATGGTTCGCAACGAGGAGAGTATGTATCCACTGCTCTTTCATACAGCACTGAAACTTCCATACAGCCAACCTGATGATGAGGTTATGTGGCTTGCCTCAGATGACTACTATAAGGCTCTCGTATTCGGACTACTTGCTAACGGCTTCTCTACTAGGTTCTTTGTCTAGCACTTCCACGACAAACTACATCTCTTTGCTAATCTAACCTTATTGGCAAGGTTTTCATTTCCTTTCTCCTTGCTGATGCTTCGTGTGGCGCTTCACAGTGACAACTAAGCGACGGCAGGCGTTCGGGGTGGTACGCCTGCCGTCAAGATTTCACTACTGCCACAACACTCAGTAGTATCGAATCTCTCACCCGTAAGCAGTTTAGAGAGAGTGCCACCTATGACACTCTCTCCACCTACCACTACTTGCTACTTGGTAGGTATATCTGCTGACTTGGGATAATGAGACTGCCGTATATCTCATAGGTATCGTCTATGGCTTGTCGTGTATTGCCTTCACAATGAGCGTGTACGATACTTGTAATCGTGTCACCTTGTGATACCAATACAGGGCTACTAGAGCAAGTGTATCCACTCTCGTTGGAGAACGAATAGAAACTTACCCCTATCACTATCGCTATTGCTATTGCTAGTTTCCTTCTCATTGTGTATCTCCTTGTTGGTTGCTTGTGATATCACCTTAGGGCATAGTTGGCACAATGTCAAGCATTGTCTGTCAATCGTGGATAGGTAGCCCGTAGCACGAAACAAGGCATACGAGACAAAAAAATAACCACCTAGCGAGGGGTGCTAGGTGGTTATTACTACCGAACTACTTGATTACTTGCTAAGCAGGTTATTCCACTCTGTCGCTACTTGCTCGGCTTGTGTCTCACTTAGGCAAGGGATTGAGTATTGGAAACTATCTGAACTGTCACCTGTCGGACTTGATATCCAAATATGGACTTCAGTACCACAGGTATAAACTGCCACAGGTAATCCCTTTACTCTTACTTTTGTCTCTGACATTTTGTAATTCATATCTATTCTCCTTGTCTGGTGGGGCTTGTGCCTCACAAATATAATCATAGGGCATAGGTGGGATATTGTCAACCTTTATTCCAAATTATTTATATTTATTATTTCGGTCTATTTAGGTAGCCCGTAGCACCAAGCAAGGCGTAGGGCGCAGGGCGCAAGGCGCAGGGGGCAGGGGGC
>Ga0208966_1000066_pt1 | contig 31660 bp, 45 predicted proteins | sample GreLakmeHU45MSRF_FD_187701 | JGI IMG/M metagenome (GOLD analysis project Ga0208966, IMG submission 187701) | Freshwater lentic microbial communities from great Laurentian Lakes, MI, USA - Great Lakes metaG HU45MSRF (SPAdes) | ecosystem: Environmental > Aquatic > Freshwater > Lake | place: Great...
TCTAGATGCATTTGGAGTTCCCAGGACCTTGGGTCTCTTTTTGAGTGACACACAGAAAGTAATTGTGTGGCTTGTGAGGAAGTTTGGGTTACCTATTGATCTCCTAGTACGGTTTCTTCCAGAGATTTTTCGACCTATTCCACGACCTCCACGAATACTCATGATAGGTGATCCAACTTTTCAATTCTCTGCGGGTGGTCCAGTAGGTGCAGCGTATGCAGGAGGACAATTAAACCCCTAGTACCTATAATGGTCTTGAGATACAACTCGCGACGTCCCGGGCTCGGATATTCCAAAGTGGTATATGTGTGTGATGTCGAATGCACTTATCCCCAATGGGATGCGTCTAGATGCACGTGGAGTTCTCAGGCCCTTTATCGCAGTTGGGGAACGTCTAGATGCATTTGGAGTTCCCAGGACCTTGGGTCTCTTTTTGAGTGACACACAGAAAGTAATTGTGTGGCTTGTGAGGAAGTTTGGGTTACCTATTGATCTCCTAGTACGGTTTCTTCCAGAGATTGCACGACCTATTCCACGACCTCCACCACTACAAATAGGGGGGCCAGTACCAGCGGCTTTGTGGGCAGGAGGACATGTTTATGACGACCATCGTAGTAATTTCTTTAATTACCGGAACTTTTATCCATTCGAACCGAGTGGTGGTTTTTTCAACCATGCAGCGCCTAGGTGGCAACCTCCGTAAAACAGGTTGGTTTTTAGTTCGGGCCGTCCGTAGGTTAATCCGGTGGGTTAATCTCCCACTCGTCGATCCAACATTCGAACAAGCTCCACAAGGTCAACATGATCATTCATTATTTACTGAGGGTTTGCTGTGACCAACCTGAAATTTCCTGCAATAACAAGCGCTTCTATGACCACCGCGCTCCAACAAGGTTCGCTTGAGTGGCACGCGGCGCGCAAGGGCAAGCTGACAGCCTCGAACGTTGGGGGTGCTCTGGGCCTGTGCCTGTGGACAAGCCGCAAGGTGGCCTTCAACCGCGCGATGGGTACGGACACCTTCGAGGGCAACGACGCAACGCGCTGGGGCTCCAACAACGAGCCGAACGCGATCCTTGCCTACAGCGCGCACACAGGCAACCTCGTCGAGAAGACCGGCCTGCACGTGCACGAGCACACGCCCTGGCTCGCAGGCTCGCCGGACGGGCTCGTCGGCACCGAGGGCATGGTCGAGGCGAAGTGCCCTTACTGGAAGAAGCAGGTGCACTTCGAGATCCCACTGTACTACTACATGCAGATCAACCTGTGCCTCGAGTGCGCGAACCGCGAGTGGTGCGACTACATCTCGTGGACGCCCGACTCGTACAAGGTGATCCGCGTCACGCGCGACCGCGGCCTGCACGAGCGCATGCTGCCGCACTACTCGAACTTCTTCGCAGCGATGTCCCGTGGCGCTGACGGCCCACCGGTCGTGCGCAAGGGCGAGCTCCAGGCGATCCGCGAGCAGGTCGAGACCTCTGTGCGCGCGCACGTTGACCCAAGCTTCTGGCAGAGCGTGCACCCTGACGCACCTCCACCAACGCCGACATCTGACAATTTTCCAGATGGTGACAGTGATGGTGATCAGTCTGCTGCTGCAGCTTGCACTTCTGGTGAACTACAACATACGGATCATAAACTCGAAGATCCGGCTTTTTGAAGCTGCGCTTGATCGCACAGACTTCAACGTGTCTCAAAAGCTGGGCTTCTACAGGGAGTTGAAGAAGCTAGAGCGCGACCGCTACATCGCAATTATCACCGAAGACTTGGATTAAAGGGCACGACCCATGTCGTGATGTAATCTGTTTTGGTACTCAATGTAAGGCCTGACATTTTTCCACAATCGAATACCCTTGTTCCCTGCTAGTACGGGTATAGGGTTGATGATCAATCGCCTTGCAAGTTGCTTCAGCAATGCCCTAGGCCATCTCCAAAAGAGTTCATACAGTTGGTTATAGGCATCCCTAAACTGGTAAACGGTTAAGTGACCCAAGCCTGGAACTCCTAATATTCTTGTACCTTCGTACTTCATATCACGACTGCGTCTAGACGATTTGTGATAATCAAAGTTTCCCTGCAATGTCGCATAAAACTGAATATTCTTTACTCTATACGTACGGTTCACTTCAAGAGTGCTTGGGTCATTGACTCGTCCTCCTAAGCGTGTCAATCTGATCCCTTCCAGCAGATCAAATAATCTTGAATCAGATCGAACAGGTCGGGACATAGATCATACGTCACTTGATCAGGAAATCTTCGATTGTCTGCCCCAGAAGCTCGGTCTCTCGTTCTCTCGGCAGCATGCGCAGAACCTTGTTCGCTCTGACCGATTCGTGCCGCCATTCGAGCCAATTGAGCGCATGCTCAGAGTCGCAGAAGTACCAATCCAGCGGCCCATCGCGCAGCTTGAACATGTCCTTCATTGCCGCGCGCTTGCAGCACCATTGACACCATGAGCGCGTCAGACGGCGGTGGGCTTTGAGTTTAACGAAGATCATAGTGCTCGTTATTTCCGAAATTCCAATGTTAGAGTGACATGTCACCGAAAGTGGTAATCTTCAGAAATCTGCTCTACCGGCAAGCACACACTCCCCTAGAGGCCAGTAAAAAACAAATGCATCGTGAGAATTTCGTGTGGTTTGCGACTATACCAAATTACGGTCTTAACTATGGCGACATTCATCGACGGTACAGAACAACACGACCGCTGCGTCTGCTTGACATATCTACTATGGAGATGCGCAAGGTCATTGCAGACGAGCTTGGTGTGTCGATCCTAAGGATTCACCCTAACGATCAATACTCCGGTGATGAAGGCAATCTCGACGTGCACAAGGTACTTGAGCCGCTGCTGCAGACCTATAGCCTTGACGGGACGATCATCGAGGATTGTCGCACTGACGAACTATGTGAGGGTCCGACTGAGGTTGTGCTTCGTGGCAGCTGTGTGCGCTATGTCAAGCGAATCTTTGATTAGTTTCCAACTACAAAGCGTCCGATGCCACGCGTTAAGAAGCCACGTTTATCAAGGTTTACGACGATTACCAACGTATTCAGTGCACAGCGCCGGGCTTATAATAAGCAACTCCTGAGTGCGCGAAGAATAGGTCTGACAAAGAAACAATCCTCAAGACAGAAGAAACAAGAGCTTCTTCGACGCTTAGGTAATAGACTGCGCTAGTCATGCACTTTTCTAACCTAAGACTGTAAACGATGCCGCCTAAGAAAAAGGAACCACCAGAAAGGGGCTTTATTAAACTAAGCCTACCCAATGGTGCAACAGATATTAGTTTTCATAACCCTCAAGAGAGCGAGACTCATGAATGGGTATTTGAGGTACGCTGGCGCGATGAGAGGGGTCTAAACTCAGGACACATACCATTATGGTCCTTAGAGAGAGAATATCCTGGACAACTACAACCATTGTATGACTGGGTAAAGAAAATAAAGGATGATAGCGATGAGGACCCGGATTATGAACCGTCTGAGAATTCGGAAGAACCACCTGAGAATTCGGAAGAACCACAAATCGAACCAATACCACCGACCGACCAAAGGCACACAAAGTGGGGTACACCTGCGCGATGGGGACGACCGCGTCAGCATAAGCCCGGGCCTAATTTCCCAAAGGATCCAGATGATTTCGAATTTGTACCTTCAAGATTTATTAAAGATAATGACGGTTGGTATGACGTTCTTGAAGGCGCAACAAATGTCACCTTCCATCCAACAATGCGTGAGGGAAACCGCGGCGAACCCATGATAAGAACTAATTGGACTGATAAACATGGCCAGGCAACATTTGATGATCTGCCCTTTGAACATTTGAAGGATTACGAGGATAAACTAAAGGAGTTTGATGAGTATTTGCGCCGCACGCCCTACCTGCGCGGCTATTCGTATGAAAGGGATAAATTGTTATACAAGCTGGGACGTACACAGAAACTAAAACCTGTTGACCCGGATGACTTAACTGATTCTGAGTATTTCGGAATAACCGATCCGCCAACAACTCGTTTACCAGAAGATGATTCCGATTCAAATGATCCGTCTGAAAAGTCTGAAGAACCACCTGCAGATGAGAACGACGATTCCGACTCTTTAGGGTTGGGGTTTGACAGTGACGATGAACCTGCCGGCCCTTTCCCATCAGTTCCCGTCACTAGCTCAAGTGAGGATTCCGACTCAGATGATGTCGTCAATGAACCGGCGAAGTTTAAAGAGAAGAGCTCAAGTGAGGATTCCTCTGATAGTGATGGGTTAGGGTTTGAACCTGCCGGCCCTCCCACATCAATGGATGTTGCAGCTCAAGTTGCAGCTCAAGTTCAGGCTGATTTTGCAGCTCAAGCCGTCGATGGGCGGGTTGGTCCCGCAGATCCGAATGAAGACTGGGCGACTCGAAGTGATTGGGATCGCTGGGAGGGTTTACATAACCCTTATGATGGCGGGGGTTCTAATCACGATAGCGATTGGAGCAAGGAATCAGAAGCAGAAGAGCAGCCAGAACTCTTTGCAGCCAATCCACAACCAGCAGCGTCTAACCCCAACGCAAGTGTATCTGTCAAGCGTTCTTTAGCGGATCCTATTGCTGGTCGTTTCTTGCAAAAAGCAGAAGATATCCCTATTCTACAAAGGCGAGAAGCTAGAGAACGTAGAAGAAGGTTAGCTGAGGGAGTAGATTCTCAATCCTCTTCACTATATGGATCCGATTCAGATGACAGTGCCGATAGTATGAACTCGATCGAAAAGAAGCAAAGAGACTATGATGCTGTGCAGAGTGCTATTTCTATGTTGACTAGAGACCCTGGAGAGCGAAAAAAGTTGACCGCAGTCTTTAACGGAACATATCGAGCCTATGCGCATAATCTCGACGAAGCACTAGAAGCTGTGTATGCCGCCCTAGGTTACAAATACGACCGGAACATATACGGAACTCGTGGGGCTGATAGATACGGAACTCGTGAAGTACAGCCCCAAGGCGTGGTGAACCCGCCGACATACGTGCCGCCGGCGGATGCAGGAATACCATCAAAGTACCTTCAAGGGCGTACAGTAAGCTCTGGGGCTGGAGGTAGCGGTACTTCTGTTCTAGGCGCAGCTCGAGCGCAACATGCAGACACACTTTATGAAAACGAGCATGTCACGATTGGACGGTCTCGTATTCAGCCCGCGATAGCTGGGCAAAATAATGGCTTGATTGCTAAGAAAGACATCCCTAAAGGCACTCGGATCGCGAATTATCAGACTGGTGCAAAGATCCTCGATCAAGAAGGCTTTGATAAGCTTTACTCGGATAACCTTCCGACACATGTATGGTCAAATAAAGGTGGTGTCTATTATGATGCATCAAACCCAACGACTCTTGCAAGCTCCGCGATGCGTGGAGGAGCAGACAATCCAAACAACGCAAAGATCTTGAAGTCTGGTAATGTAATTACGACGAGAAAGATCAGGGCGGGTGATGAAGTCTTTTTAGGGTATGGTGGTAGTTTTAGGATCGCAAAGCCGGCTGAAGTCGAAGCGAGTGCTTTTGGAGAGTCTGGATATTTGCAGACCGCGAAAGGCTCTAAACCCTCGGGTTATGATAGTGATGCAGATCGCGAAGGCACTGTTGTTCCTGCTACTGTTCCATTGCCTTCTGGTTGGCAGCAAGCAATTTCGTCGAAGAGGAGAACATACTATTTTAATAGGGAACTCAAGCTTAGCCAGTATGAAGTTCCACCTACTCGTGCTTCTCGAGTTTTTGAAGACTTTGGTGGCGTTCTCGAGAATAAGGTCGGTCGCATGCCTGATGATGAGCTTCTTATGAGAGAAGCGTCGGATAGAGCCTTTAGCAAGCTTCAAAGAACACCGAAGAAGAAGAAGAAATAATCTAATACATGCTCGTCAAATGCAAGTCGAAGAGTTTGACGACGATGGCGTAACAGATGAACAATTGGAAGCAATAGATGTACTTCAGCCGAAGTTAAGAGGTGGTGAAGTACTCGATCTTTATGAGAGTGACGATCTAGATGAATTCGATGAATTTGATGTTAGACTCGATAAATTTGATGATCATGATGATCTACGTGAACTAGAAGAAACACTCGATGTCAAAGAAGCTAATGATCTCCGTGTTAATTCAAGTATTCTGAATATGGCGCGCGAACAACACGTTGGTACACTTTACGATGGCGGAGAACCCTCACGATATGTTCAAGGAAGAACAGTAAGCGCTGGAGCTGGTGGAAGTGGGGTGCCGCCTGGTGGGCAGAATGCGCCGAGTGAAGCTGAGCTTGCGTCTCTGCTGGCAAATGAAGATCCAACCGTAAGAGTTCTAGCGCAAGCGTTGATGAACTCGGCGCACGCCATGAGGGAGAATGCGTTTCTGCTGCGCTCGCTGATGCCTGGCGGCCTGCCGCCGAAGTTCGACGACGCGTCAAAGAGGGGAGGAAGAAAAGGAAGAGCACCGTAAATTTAATCTAAGGTCCGTTTATTATGCAGCTACGCTTACGTAAAAAGCCAGAGTCTGATAGTGAGTTTGATCACATTCCCGAGAAAGAACTTCAGATGTTAAAGCAGCGGGCAGCGTTGAGGGGTAAAACGCTTAAAGAGTATCTTGAATATCGCGAAGCTAGCAAAAACTCAAGACCCCCGACACCACGCGCACCATACCAAGCACCGCCCGACCCGACCATGTCCTATGATGACGTGCCTGAGATCATATCTGCGCATGAGCGGTCTATGTTAAGCAGGAGTGAAACGTATCTTAAGTATCTTAAAGATCGCGAAGCTAGCAAAAACTACGTGCCTGCGCATGAGCGGTCTATCTTAAGCATGGCTCGTGCGCAACACAGAGGGACACTTTACGAGAAACAACAAAGAGTTATCAAAAACGTAAGTGGCGTTCTCCAGAGCAAGGTCGGGCGCATCCCTGATAATAAGCGTCTAATGAGAAAGGCGTCGAACAAGATGTTCCGCAGGCTCCAAATGTAAAGCAGAACACTCGTGCGATATTCTAAGACTATATTTTGAATGATATGTTGTCGGGTTTATTTAAACCTCAACAGAGTATCAATGTTGGTGGACCAATAGGGTCAAGAAAAGACGCGAAGTCGTCTGAGTTGCTGAGCAATGACTACAAGGCAGCATATCTCTTGAGGCGCTTGAAAAACGGAGATCAAGAAGCTGAAAAGCCTGGACTAGATTTGAGAATCGACCGATACCAACCAGATTTGCACCTCAGAAGGGGATTAGACCAAGCCGAAAAAACTGCGTTTCTTTTGAACTCAGTCAAAGGTTACGAAGCTGAAGCTGAAGAGAGTCTCAAAATGGAGTTTAAGGATTGGTTAAGGGGTGAACATTTCGATAACGCTGAGCCCCAAAAATATGATAACCAACATGGTGGGTTATTGCGCCGAGACGCAAGTGGTAGACCATTGAACGATTGGTGTCCTACATGGTGGGGCAAAAAGCAGTTGACACATCTCCCAGGCGTTCGAGAGTACCTACGCGAGGATCATATCGAAGCGGATAAACAGTCATTCGATATGAACATGCTTGCTCATTTTGGCCCAAGCAACATCGAAGAAGCTTGGGAATACTTCAAATATTGGGTCAAACGAAAACCAGTCGGGCCTTACAAAAGATTGAACCCTGCTGTAATCGAAGAGGAAGTACCATTTGAACGCTCTGGTCCTGTGGCGATGGCTCCTGCAGGGTTAGTAGCGACAGATGCGATTGATCGTACAACGGGTTTCTCTTATACCAAGTATACAATGCCCGAGATAGCTCGCCGTGAACCAGGTTTCAAACCAGTATTGACTAGATCACTTGAATATAATGAGGGTCAAGCTGCATTGAAAGCTCGTGCTGACGCCAAGGCACGAGTAAAACAATCTAAAATCGACAAAGCTCTTAAACAAGCAGCACTGGATAAGGAATATGATCGCACAAATCCATTTGAGACCGACTGGTTTCAGAACTTTGACGGTCTTGGTACTGAAGAAGAAGCATTAGCCAAGAAAATGATAAGTTCTTATCGAAACATGCTCAGGAATCCACCCACGAGTCTCGCGGACTTGAATTATCGCAAGATGATGCTGGAAAATGACAAGAAGCTCACCCGTGTCGAGTATGAAAACAATTTGGTTTACGGTTCTCGAAATACAGAGTTGGCACTTGAAAACATGGGCAAGAGTATCGAGGCACTAACAGACATATCCGACGCGGACAAAGTCACTATTCTTCAGAGACTTTCAACGAGAAAAAACATGGTTGGTACATTTGCTGATCATGTACACTATGATGTTGCAACTCAAAGGTTCATCAAGAAGGATGTTGATGATGCAAAAGCTCGGAAGATAGCGGACGATTTTAGCACAGCACAGGCAGCTGCAAATGCAGCAACACTCGCAACGCAACAAGCTACAATCGCAGCCGCAACACAGCAAGCTGCTGTTGCAGAAGCAGAACGATTGTCAAGGGAAGCTGAAAGACTAAGGATTCAGGCAGAAGTTACAGCCCAAGTTGCGGCTATAATGGCGGCTAGGGACGCAGCTAACCCTAACCCTAACCCTAACCCTAACCCTAACCCTAACCCAAGTGGGACGCCTGCACCAGCACCGGGTGCCGCTGCGGCTCAAGCCGCCGCTGAAGCCGCAGCCGCAGCCTTCGCTAAAGCCGCCGCTGATGCCGCAGCCGCAAACGCTGCGGCCGCAGGCACGTCGGCCGCAGGTGCCCTTCCAGCTCTTCCACCGCCGTCGGTTTCGTCAGATACTACTCAACAATCAGAACCACCACTTCCGAAAGGGTGGAAGTCGCAAAACGACGCTAGTGGCAGGATCACCTACTTCAATGAAAAGACTGGAGAGACGAGTTTGGACCGCCCTGTAGAACCGCGCCGTGTTCCAAAACTGCCCCCACCACCGCAACCACCACTTCCGAAAGGGTGGAAGTCGCAAAGCGACACTAGTGGCAGGATCGCCTACTTCAATGAAAAGACTGGAGAGGTGAGTTTAACCCGCCCTAAAAAGTAATTCTAATTATATCGCGGAGTCCGATGTGAAATAATTCCAATGCATGTGAGAAGCTTCATGGGCTTGGAGTACCTGTACGTCGAGTACGATCCGACGAAGCCTGTGAATCGGGCCAACCTGTATGGGCGCAAGCTCGTGCACCAGATTGATCTGATGAACGTCGGAAGTGAGGCTTCGAATACGGCGGCAGCCGCAGCAGCAGCCACAGCAGCCGCAGCAGCAGCAGCAGCCGCAGCAGCAGCAGCAGCCACAGCAGCCGCCACAGCAGCAGCAGCAGCAGCAGCTGCGTTGGCGGCGTTTACGGCCGCCATCACTTTTACAACATCAGCGACTACTGAATTACCTTACAGCATGCCTGTAACCCTAACTGCAGTCTTCTCAGAAGGAACCGGGGTCATTACACCCGGCAATCTACAAATTCAGACAGGCGTGGCACTCTCCGTGACACCGCCAGGCGGGCAAACAGTCTACACACTCACAGTCACGCGCAATGGTGTCTCGTTTACGCGACAACTCACAATTTATGTGATGCCACCACTGCCGCCGAGTATCACTTCATTCGAAAGGAGTGGCAACACCTCGCTCTATGTCACGGCTAATACGAGTCTGACATTAACGGCGGTCTTCGATCACGGCACTGGCCATCAAGGGAGTGTGTTTGGGTTCATAACACCTGGTAATGCACAAGGGCCCTACGAACTCACGTCGAATGGGACTGTTACTATCCCTGTAACGTCACCAGGGACTGTGACGTACACTCTGACGGTCACCAACAATTCCACCAACGTCGGCGTTATCTCAAGCATCCCAATTACTGTGGTTGCACTGCCAACCATCCTTTCAATTGACCGGGTCGACGCCGCGTCGCTCTACGTCGGCCTTCTCCAGACCGTAACTCTCGTAGCATCTTTCACGGGTGGGACTGGACAACTGACAACCAGAACAAACCCCGTCTTAAACAACATCAGCTTTGCCATCGAGGTATCAGCTCAAACTTACACACTCAGAGTCACGAGTCTAGCCGGCGCCTTCGTTGAGCGCACAATCACATTCCTAGCAACGCCAACTCCAACCATTACAAGCAACTTCGCTCGGAACGTAAACAACGTTGCACCTTATGCGACAGTATTGCTCTCGGCGAGCTTTACGAATGGGACTGGAATCATCACCCCTGGCAATATCTCGATCACGTCAGGCATCTCGGTCTCAGTGACACCTTCTAGCACTTTAACGTACACACTCAGCGTGTACAATCTGGCCGGTGTTTTATTTTATACTGAGATAATAACAGTCACCGTGGTACAAAACCCTACTATCTCAGGCTTCTCTGCATCAAGCTCTGTTTCTGCAAATGCCAGTGTAAATTTCACTGCAAATTTTACAAATGGGACGGGCGTCATTACTCCTGGCCCTTTTGCAATTCAGAATGCAACGCCATTAGCAATTACAGTCGCTCAAACACAAGTCTACACACTCACAGTGACCAATTCAATCGGCGTTGCTGAAACTCAGACATTTACAGTCACTGTCGTACCCAACCCTCAGATCACCAGCTTCAATAGGAACTTAAACAACGTTGCACCCAACACATCTGTGACGCTCACATCGTTATTCACGGGTGGGGCGGGTGGGACGGGCGTCATTACTCCCGGCCCTTACACAGTAGTGAATGGAGAGTCGATCACTGTTGCACCTGCGCAAACGACAACGTACACGCTCACGGTGACGAATACAGTCGGAGTTGTAGTTACACAGGAACGGATAATCGATGTGCAACAAGTTGCTCCTGCTACACCAACATTGACCCTTACACCTGCGTCTATTGACCATGGCGAACAGTTTATACTGGTTTATGAAGTTCCGAACAGCATAAGCAACGAAACGATTAGCGTCAGGACTAGCACTCTATCCGCGAGCATCCCCGCAGGCAATGTGTGGTTAAATTCAGATATCTTTGTCGCTGCAAGTTCCTCACCAGGAGGTAGCCATATCGTCACGACCAGCATTAGTGGCGGGAGACGAGTGACAATGTCTTTGGAAGGAATTTATTTCAGTAACCCCGATGACTTCGACACGCGCTACGGAACTAAGAGTTTATACCTCACATTTTCCCTCAGCTATACTGGTACCCAGGTAGACTGTGAATTTTACATCGAAGGTGATCCTTGATCTTCTAACTAATCCACAACGGACGAGGCCCCATGGGCATTCAATACGTGTACGTCGAGTACGACCCAGCCCGAGCCACCAACTACTTTACTCTAGATGTGCGCGAGCTCGTGCACACGATCGAACTAACGCGCTTCGTTTACGGACCCGTTCCAGGAGTTCTTTAATCTTCTGAGAATCAAATGTGATGGGCATCGAATTCGTATACTGTGAGTATGACCCAGAGAAGCGCATCAACCAGTTCGACTTAAAAGGGTACAAACGGATCTTCAACATAGAGGTACAGAACTTCGTGCTTGATCCTTTGACATCGAACCCTGGTGTGGGTGGTGTGGGTGGTGTGGACGTTCCAATTCCAACTCCAACCATTACAAGCTTCGATCAAAGCGCAGACAACGTTTCACCTAATACAGATGTGACGCTCTCGGCGATCTTTACGAATGGGACTGGAATTATCACCCCTGGCAATTTACCGATCGCGTCAGGAGGGTTAGTCATTGTGAGAACTTCTTATTTTACAACTTCTACCATTGTTACGTACACACTCAGCGTGTACGATCTGGCCGGTGTTTTCCGGCTTTCGCGGCAACTGACAATCACTGTGGTACCCTATGCACCACCGACCATCACAAGCTTCCTTTGGTCCGTGTCAGATGTGCAATCGGGTTCCACCATTACCGGTACCTCAATTATCGGTCCACACACAAGTGGACTTAATTTCATCGCAGAGTTTGATGACGGACATCCGGCGCTGGATGTCCACCACAACGCGAGAGTTAGAGGTTTACCTGTGGGTATAATTGATATTCCAGTATCACCAGGGGTTGCAGTAGTTTTCCCTCCCTCTTCTGTAAGTGTCTTGCTTACGCTAGAAGTGACAAATGATTATGGCCTCACAGTTACGAGATCAATCACGTATACGATACCTGGCTCGCCCGTTCCGACTCTGACTCCGACTGTTCCGACTCCGATAGTTCCGACTCCACCTTCGACTGTTGTGGTCCCAGCTATCTCAAGCTTCTCTTCAGATCTCAACAATCTCGGACCGAACGCAAATGTGTTGCTTACGGCGATCTTCTCCAATGGAAACGGAGTCATCACGCCCGGCAATCTATCGATCACATCAGGGGGGTCGGCCCTTGTTTTCCCGTCCGTTACGACGATCTACACGCTTACGGTCTTAAACCCCAACAACAATTACTTCACCACACGGGTTTATACGCTCACCGTCATACCAAACCCAAGCATCTCTCAATTCACATCGACTACGAACAACATGCCTCCCAACACGACTATCCAATTGACCGCGAACTTTGAGAATGGGACTGGAGTGATCACGCCCGGGAATCTAACGATCACGATGGGGAGGTCAGTGGGTGTCGATCCCGCATTGACTACCATCTACTTACTCACGGTCACGAACAGCCGTGGGATCACTGCGACGCGAGAACACACGGTCACGGTTAACAATCTCTCAACCCCGGTCATCGATTATTTCATGTGGTATGGAACGTATACACCCTCCAACAGTGATGTAACAACCTTAGCGGCTACTTCGCAATTTATAAACTTACAGCTCGTAGGTGACTGGCAAACTGGAACTGCAACAGTCAGTGGGGTATTTCTTTTGGGAACTTCAGTTCCTACTACAACAACTGTAAATACGTACCAATTAACCCGAGGAACGTTGCTGTCAATTGGCTTTAACAGGAGCGTGAGCCAGACCATAACACTTCTAGTCACCAACCCCGACGGCGGCACCGCTACGAGAACGGTCACGTACACTCCGTAAATTTCTTACCCTCTATTGTTAATGGTTGTCTTCTTGAGCATTGATGAGATCGATGGCAATACGACCGCGATCTCACGCAAGGACGCTTCAACGACACTGCACCAGAATGTCTTTTGCGTGCTTAGCGCAAGCAACCCGATTCATCAACCCGTGCACTCGCAGACATTCAACCCACGTCACATCTCGGCGCTTACTCTGCGTCTTAGCTCGTACGACTCAGTGACAAATACATACACGCCTTACGCTGGGCAGAGGGTCGGTCTGTGGTTTAAGCTCGTTACGGCGGACTGTTGATTTTCCGAGAGCTTGATCAGTTGATATGGCGACCAGAGCACCTGGCCCTGTGCCTGACCGCATTGAACTCTCTGCGATGAGTAAGTCCGCCGATCCGACGATGCAGAATCAAATCGCGGGTGATATGGACAAAATGCGGCAGATGTACCACCGACCTGAATATGCGGAAAAGGGGTATACGCCTTACGCAGGCACGGTTCTCAGTGGTGGTGGTGGAATGACTGTAGATCAGTTTAACTCACTTCCTGCATACTACCCTAAAGGCTTGACACACATGCCTGTACAGTATGGCGGACCATCAGAGGAGAAGGAGAACATGGACCGTTTGAATAAGCTCATCGAAGTTGCGCCCGCCACGGCAGGTGGTGCGCAGCGGTATGCACCGATCGGCGATAAGGAGGTCAACTACTTGAAGTACATGGAGGACATGGCAGAACTCGCAAAGTTCGATAATTATGTCGAGTCTTTTGTCGATCCAAGGCAGCCCGGCAGTGCCGAGTTTTTGTTCAAGGTTTACCCCGAGTACATTAACCGACGTATGCAGCAGGCGCACACAGATTATGAGTTTGCGTTGAGGAATCAGATGATTGATATGTGGGGCATTAACACCTTCGACGATCTGTACTTTAAGTATTTGGTTGACCAACAGAGGATTTCGGGTCCGAAGCTTGAACGAGGCGGCACTCCAGTGGACCACGCTTATGCCGCCGGGTTTCTTGCGCCCTGGGCGCATCCGAGAAAACCGATTAAGGGATCGACTCTCAATCTACCTTTCTCGTCCGCGACCATGGGTCACAAGCCGACTACTCCAGATGATTGGAGGATTGCACGTACAGGTATGCCGTTCAGGAACGACCAGTCCCGAGAGGCCATGGCTTATTCGATGTTCACGAAGAAGGTTAGTGCCGACGGTACAATTGCCGGATCATACGGTAAGGCGGATGGTACGGGAACTTAAATATTCTGAATGGTCTATTATAACATGTCAGAACCAGTGCAGGTCAATGGCGTGCGTGGTGTGCTTGTCATGTGTGGACTCGGAAATCCGCTTGCTCGCGCGTTCGTCGCGGGCACGCTCGTCGGCATCGTCGCGTTCGCGGCGGGCGTACCGAAATCGGCGTTTACTGAGAACGGACAGTTGCGCCCGCAGGTCGGGCTATCAAACGACCCAGAAGCATGTGACTATCATTTTCTAGTGGTACCGTTGAGTGTCGCACTAGCCGTCGGACTCTTCACATGAACATTGGTGAGTTTATTAAGGAGAAGATGCACAACATGGCCGTCTGGGTGCAGGAAGAGATAGGCTCGGTCATGGGAATTGACTATGTCGCTGCTGTCGACGCACGCACTGAACTCGAGCTCACGACGCTGTGCGTGATGCTGCGCTCTGAGAAGGACATTGCAACCCGGCGCGATTGGGACGCGCTTGTCGAGCTCGCAAGTGAAGAAGCTGCACTCCAGCCGCTGCTGCAGATCCTCGTTGAGGTGCACCAGCGCGAGCAGATGCATGATAAGTTTTGGAAGTATGTACAGCTATTCATCGACGTGATCGATGAGTGATTAGTTTCTAAGTGTCGAGTGTGTATTAACAATGCCTGAAATTTATGATCCACTGAACCTCATCGAGCTCGACCCGATGATGCTCAGCGCCGCGCAGGAGGAGCGTGCGGCGCAAAAGAAGAGTAAGGGAAGCGCTGGTCCGTCTAAGGACAAAGCACCCACTGAACCCAAAGAAGGTAAGAGGCAGAAGGAGGTCATCGCGGCGATGGAGTCGACGCCACAGGAGCTGCCACAGCCACCGTCACCCGAAGAGCTGCGCGTGATGCTAGATAAGATTGGAGCGTACAAAGAGCGCTTTCCACACCTGAAATCGCGCAACAAGGTTGGTCCTAGGAGTTTGCCTGAGGAGATTGAGGACGAGCTGCACTACATTCAACTGCAGCTCGGCAGCAGCACGCAGAGTGGCAATTTCGGCGCTGTCGCGCTTTGCACAGCAATGGCATTCCTCGAGAACTCGACCAACTATTATAACCCACTGAGCCTTGATTTGCGCGGGCTTGGTGCAGTGACCAAGCAGAACATGCACGAATTCCAGCCGATTATCGACGAACTCCTGATCAAGTACAACACCGGTCTCTACGCACCACCCGAGCTGCGCCTCGTCATGGCGATCGGCGCGACGGTCATTACAGTGCACGCTGCGAATCAGAATCCCGAAGTTGCAAAAGCGGTCCGTGCTATGCACAAGACTGTCAATAAACCAGCCGGTTCGGACGCAATGTAATTCTAAATAAAGTAGTGCAACTATGGTGAGACGAGGAGGTCGACCCCCACCAAGTGCACCACCACGGCCAAACCCTTCGACCACGAATAGTTCTGTGACTGGTCCTACACGTTCCGACGTGGATCCTCAGCAAGTTAAATTAAACGGTAATAAGAACAAACCCCCTGATAAGATACCCGAAACGCCAGTGCCATCGCCATCACCACCAGTGCCAGCGCCACCGAAAAAGAGTCTTTTGTCAAAAGCTGGAGGTGCCGCTGGGACCGCGCTAGATATATTGCCAGCAGCATTAGGTGCAGGAGCTGCGTTGGGCGGCTTATACGCACTCGGCCCTGGCGGCCTCTTAAATGACGCTGCGACTTCTTTTACGAACGGCGCTGAAAATGCGATCGGAGGGCTCACTAGTGGTATTGGGGATATTTTTGAAGGGATAGGAGACGTAGGTGGTGGGATTTTTGACGGGTTTGGAAGCTTGGGCAATACCCTAGGGGAAGGTGCTCGAAGTGCCGGTGGGTTGTTTACGAACGCTACATATCTTGTGATTGCAACGGGTATGATAGGAACCTTTATCTACGTATACCGAATGCCCAAGTAAACAGTAATTCTAATGAATCGTTTGACAATACCGACATGGTGTGGTGGCTGTTTAGACAGGTATCAACCGTGAGAAACGTGGTCAATCGAGTACCAGACATCCCGAGCCCTCCACCATTGCCTCCAATGCCTCCAGCACCACCGATAATTCCAAAACCACCCATTGTCCCAGCCCCTCCTGTAAAACCATCACCAGTTGTTCCAAAACCAAGTGCTCCCGGACCCGTCAGTAACGCGGTAGACGACAAAATACCGCGACCCCCTGGTTCTGCGGCACCTGCAAAACCGCCAGCAACAAAGCCTAACCCCGACCCTCCAATGGATAAAAAACCCGATCCTGGAAAGACAACACACGCAGACGATCTCGCAAAAAACCAAAAAAAAGCTGAATTAGACGCTCTAAAGGTAGCAGACGATTTGAAACGAAAGCCTAAACCTACACACACTTTAGAACAGGGTATCAAGCCAACTCCACCAAAACCGAAGCCTAGTCCCGATCCGCCGCCGAAGAAGCCTCCAAACCCTAAAGATCCAGACCCACCAGAGAAGCCTCCTCCTCCTCCTAGGAAGCCGCGTGACCTCGAAGGTAAATTGGATGCTATTGACGCAGCGTCGACTGCTTTAGATTTGGTAAGTCTTGCAGTGATGGTGGTACCTACACCTCTAGACCCTACGCCAGTATGGCCCGACCCCGCACCACTCCCACCCCCCAACCCCGGTGATATTCCGGCTCACTCTATTGAGCCAATGCGCGTTTACAATCAAGACCACAGTAATTATCTTCCTCCTGAAACATATGAAGACCCCGACCCATTTGACGATCCCATTTTGCCAGCTAATGCTGAAAGGGGTGTCTTGGGAATTAGTACACCAGTGGTTGTATTAATTGCGCTTGGTGGGGGTGGTGCTTTATTCTATTACATGAGCAGATCGCGTGTCGAATAATGGACCCATACGTCGCGACATTTCTTCGCTCTATTGCGCTCATGAGTGTGATGTACGTATACGGATTTACGATCTTTGCTGCATACTCTGCAGCAGTCGTACACGACGCGGTCTCTCTCTACGTAATATTCCAAGACAATTCGATATTGCAGATATGGCGCTAGAGCAGTATGACACAATCGACATGTACGTCGACCACGATGCCTATACGCAGTATATCGATCCCTTAGGAACGGCGCCGTGGATCCGCGATGGTACTGAAAATAGACACATGGAGGCGCGTACCCACGGGCGCATGGTTCGCGAGAAGGAGCTTAATGTCCTCTTGCCCATGGTAGCGGTGGCATCTGAACAGGAAGCTGTTCTCTATGTCCCAAGCGTTGCCGAGTGGGAGAAACTCCCCAAGTTTTCGTCGCGTGCCGGGGCTGGCAATCGGGATTGTGATACGTGGCGAGGGGGCTTGCGGGACGTTCGGGGGGTGGGATCTCTGCCAGTGTTAATGCAGCAGCTTCGAGATGACGAGTTTGGTCAGAAGGACAGGGGTCAGGTGGCCCGTGAGGTGGTTCTGGAGAACGTTTCGCGCATTTACGACCGAAGCGGCGTTCCAGACCACGGTAGATACTGTGCAGCAGACGCAACAGAATGAGCATGCGACACTTACAACTTCAGAACTTTCTAGACAAATAAGCAGCGATGGACGAGGCTATTGACTACCTTGCACCATTAAAAATGTTTGCAGCCATCTTGCTTCTCTCTGGATTTTTTACGTTGCAAAAGCGTCCCGAGAAACAGCCAAACAAGCGTAGCGCTGCTGTGTTTATCTCAGACGATCTCGAGATTGGGCGTCATAGACACGATGGCTCACAGCCAACGACCGACCGCGTTCGACCAGGTCAAAGCGCAAGCGTCGCTTGGAACACCGGTCTATGAGCTAAGAGTCGCTGACTTATTCATGTAAGCTTTGATGATGTCCATTGCATTGCTCTGCTTCAGCAATTGTACGTCTACGTATGGCATCGCCTTGAGCTTGTACGATGTGTAAGCAGGCTTCGTGCAGATCTCGTTCCAAATCTCTTTGAAGTGGCTACGAATCGCCGGCATGTTCAACTGAATCATGCTGTAGTGCTTGATATCGATGATAGTGTGCGCGTGCATACGCTTCTGCTTCTCGCCGACTTCAATCGAATCTTTCGCATCGACCGTGACGATGACGTCATCCAAGACATCCTTTTGGAAATGGGGGCTATAGTCAGGCTGCGCGCGCGTCTTCGCTGGCACCTTCAGGCACATCAGGAAGTTAGCTTCTAGCTTGTCCATCGTTTGTCGAAAGATGTCACGTGCAATCTGATCAGTGCCATCCGAACCCCACTTGCGATTGGGGTTGATTGTCAACAGGAAGTTGCTTTCTATCAAGCGCCGTGCTTGCCCAGCAACGACACCGCGTGGTAGTTTGTTGCCGCCCTGTGCATTTCTTTGCGACTCACCATCGCTCTTTGTACGGTCAGAGCGCGGGTCAGTATAGTAGTGTCCGTTTAGCATAACGCTAGGTGCGCGTTTGATGACACCATCCGGGTACATGTACGCCTGTTCATGCTTCGCTGATGTGTGCATCTTCTTAGAGCGCGAGGAGAGCGCGACCTTCATTGGGTCTCTAGTGCGCTTGACCATGGCTCCTGTGAAAGGCTTGGCGTTGGCGTGAGAGTGTGACACTTGTGTAAGAGGCATGTGCACTGCATAAGCACCTCAGATTTACTCGCTCTCCGAGCGTTCGCTATTGTCCGAATCGTGCTCGTCTTTGCACGATTTTTGCATGAAATCGCGATATGCCTGTGACGAGGCAAATTTAAATGCGTACAGATCATTGTTATTCTTACCCTTCCAAGGACACATGGCTTTGTAAGCATAACGGTTGTTTTTTAGCAAAACAACATCTGGGTCTTCACACTCAAATGTCCTTTTAAACGTCATGCACTTCATCAGTACCATCACGCTTGAAATGTTACTGTTTCACACTTAGAATAAACGTGCTTTTTTCTCACGTATCAACGTCAGGAAATGACGAGCACTGCCATGGACGCCAGCGATGCTGTATGGATGGAGAAGGCGATTGCCGAGGAGCGCCGCAAGTGGGGCGATGATCTCGACGAGCACCCCGGCACCGAGGGCATGTTTGCAGGTTTTCTCCTGCCGCGGCGCTCCAAGTCGTACCGCGTGCCACCTGTGCCACCCATGCCTTTCACAGTCATTCGCAACAATCCATTCAGCGTCCTAGAACTGCCAGCTGACGACGAAGTGGCGGAGGAACGCTCGGAGGATCATCCATCTGCATTCGAACAAGTGCCGCTATCTCACTGCCCAACGGCGGAGGCATCAGTGCCGCCTTTGCCAGATCAGTCGGCCTTTGAGACGCATGAGATGCTTGAGCCTCAACGCGCTTAAGCTCGTTGTTCATCTCGTTCTTGACGTTCTCGTAATCGCTCTTGTCCAGCGCTTCGATCTTGCGCTTGCGGCTTGTGAACATCGTCTTGAAGGACTCGATATCCAGCGGCAAGTACCTTGAGCGCTCCTTGATTGCAAGCTCCTTGCTCTTAAGAGCGACGTACACATTGCCCGAGAGTTCTTGCTTGAAGTACTGCGTAGCGACTGTGTTTGGTGCTCCGACGCCGTTAAAGCAAACCTCGTACGCCTTTTCCTTACCCTTCTTGCGCATCGTCGTGAAGCGGTGCGTGAAGCTCGCGTATGCACGTCTGGCGATCACGGCTTCAGTCAGGCGCCCATCGACCGAGATCTCGATGACATGCACAGACTTGTTTGGGTCGTCACACGCATCGAGAAACTCGTCGATGCTCGCGATCGCGCCAGTCTCGCTAAGCCACGAGAGCGTGCATTGATCGGGCGCTTTAGCGACTGCACAGCCAACGATCACGTCGACGAGCGCCTGTACGTTCTTGTCGCCATCTGATGCCGCGATGACCGCCTCCCAGCAGCAGTATGAGCCATGCTTGAGCAGCTTACCAGCGACTGAATAGCTGGGGATGTAGCAGTTCGAGTTCCGCATTGGCATGCCGGTGTAGTCGCATTGGTAGTACACGATGTCCTTGATCTTGCGCTTGCCCATGCTTGCCTGAGTATCACTTTGTTGGAAAAAAGTTCTAAGTGCCCAGGGAAAGGTACGGATGATGCGAATTGAACAATATGTCGTTGCAGCTTTAATGCTTTATGCGTCCGCAATTGCATGGAAATGTCCCTGCCCCAAATTGTTGAGCTGTCACCTTAATGAATTTTTTGCGGCGACACTTGCTGCACAGGTGCTTGTCATAGGTTATAATGCAGACAAGTTTCTGTAATGACTTCACTGTTTATGCAGAGCGTGAGTACAGTAAAGCTATGATGGAGTACAAGCAATTGGTTGACTTATGGGAAGAGGCGCGGTGGTACCATTCAGAGATTGTCGCGTTTCACAAATGGCGAGATCCATGGTTTGTGAACTTTCCCGGTAGCGCTGTCGAAATGTACGGCCAAAAACATACAGACCAAGACAGCCGTGGCACGCTGTATTACTTCGGACCGATTGAGGAAGCGCCCCTTCTACCACCCGAGATTGTGTACACAGAACTCAAGATAGCGCGCGAGCTCTGTGATGCGGCGCATGCACAGCTCACGGCGGCGCAAGATTGGGCGCCCGATGGCGCGCATTACGCAGAGCTCTTGCGTACAGGCGAGGGCGTGAAAGCTTACAATTTACTTTCTGATCAAACACGATAGTATGCAAAGTGCCCGTGCGCGTCTAGAGCTGATGGGACTCGATTACGAGAGCGTAGTGAGCTGGGAGGGTCGCCCGCGGCGCACAAGGAAGCCACCACCGCTCACGTACTGGGATGAGTACGTCGCAACAGACCCTTGGTATATTCAGGAGCTTGTCGCGGACATTCCAGAAGATGAAATGAAAGCTGCAATCGAGGATGAAGACTGGGAGGCAGATAGCATAGTTTCTGAAGCAGAGGGAGATTATGCAAGCGATAGTGTCAGCGAGGGGTGGGACGACGACGCCGCAGAATGCGCCGCCGTGGATGACCGCGCCGTGGAGTGCACCTCCACCGATGATGATGTCGAGTGCTCCGATGATGATGAGTGCTCCGATGATGACTCCAACTCCGACGACGAAGATAATGCACACAGCTCCGATTCAGAGTCAGCGCACCCGTCCGGCAAAAGGCAGCGACGCTGCTAAAGCACTGATGGCTCGCGTACGCGCCTCACAAGTTTCTAAACGTAAGTTGAAGAAATGATGTCCGACGACAAAACAATGAATGCGCTGCATATGGGAGCCATGACACAGATGGCTCTCTTTGAATTGATGGTGTATGTTGGTGAACAAAACATTGAAACGGCTTTTCAACATAGCACGCTTATCGCACTTGCTGTCGGTGGTGTTTTGTATTACCGAGGTTAAGGAATCTCACGCTTCAGTACAGCGTCGTTGATTGCCTGTGTGCGTAGGTACACAGTGTCAGGCTGATTGTCTCGATCGTATTCTAGCTTTAAATGTACAAGTGTTGCTATAGCTAGAAGCACAAGAACGGTGTATGGTACGTTCATCAATCATTTGAGTGTAAGAAAATCCGATTGACGTTTAGTCTCGATGCTTGAGTCTCAGTTTGATAATATGAGTAGGGATATGCGTAACAAGATGCAGACTCATTTACATTCGCTACTCAATCCTAGAGCTGCAATGCAGCAAGAAATCGCCGAGATGCAAGCACGTAAGATGAAATATGCAGAAATGAGCTTCGCGGAGACTTCCGAACGTTCAAATACATCGCTACAAAATTACAATGCCAAGCGAGGTGAAGTTCGCGAGCGTCACGCCAAGCGAATGCAGCAATTGTCTTAGGGGCGATTCGCCATTTCAAGTATCACACCTTCAATTTCCTGTGTGCAAGACTTACAGCCAACACTGTCATACAATTGCGCCTGCTGCTCCAATTCGGTTTGTCCAGCTAGAAGTATCTTTTGGTCCTTCACAGGCAACACGTGATTCATGTCTTCAAACCCAGTCTTAGATCCATGCTTCCAAGACGCGCGGATTTCCTTGTAAGTCGCGTCGGGCGCCTCGTCGTCCTGTGTCGATTCCTCTTGAGCGTGAAACTCTGCAACTTGTGCGTCAATCGCTGATTTGATCACATTTCCCTTGAAGTGTATGTATCCCAACGCTGCGAGCAAACCAACGATGTAGAGCATCTAATCTCTATGGGGGTTTAGAAGATAGTTGCGACCTTTCGTATACAAACTTCACAAAATGGTGAAAGCCTCCGCTCTGGAAGAACCAGTTGCCAAAGAGCTGTTCACCAGTAGATTTAAATTGAAGATACAGCTCCTGTAATACATCGAAGTTTTCCACGAACCACGCGTCCGCTGTCCGAGTCTCGAGTGCAACTCGGAAGTCCTCGACGTCACTGTCTTCGTCGTCGTCGCTCATTTCAATTATCACTCGTCAACTGATTGGAATAAGTATCCAGATAGTAGAGAAGCAAGAGCAACGAATCGGCGAGGTCGTCCTTTTTCGTGCCTTTCACGTCAAAGGCTGCACTGCCGTTCACACCGAACGCACATGGGTTGTTCTGGACAAAGTCTGTCGCCCATTCGACCGCGGCTGCTTTATTTAGCCTGTAGTCGTTCCTGCTAATGCCATAGTGCATCTTAACGCTCCTAGCGTTTATGACAGTGCAGATGTCAAAGAAGGTCGAGTGCAGGAGCGACTCGATAATTCGCATGTTGCAGCGCATCTGACGCTCAATGATGACAGACGCCGCTTCATCAAAGAAGTGGTGCATGCGTCGGACGAATTCCTTGACATAGAGAACGTTATTGAACGGCATATACCTACCGTTCATTAATGGCACATTGTCCCAGTAGACGATCTTAGCAGTCACAAAGTCGTACACGCAGATTCCTAGGTTGCGGATCCCAACATCGATTGCAATCGCGTAGCGCATGACCCACAGTCGCATCAGAACTTTTTCTCAGGTAAATCAGATAGACAGATGTTCTTTGACGCTCAGCGGCGCTTCGCAACAGGTGAGTTTTCTTACAAGCGCTCACTGCTTGCACAATATGGCAACAACGGTACACCCTTTAAGGTCACAAAGGCGCCAAAGAGTGCGTTTGATGCACAAGCGGCACTCGAATTCCGTCGCCAAGAGCGCGCCGAGTTCGAGAGGTTGAAGCAAAAGTACAGTGAGCTTGAAGATAAGTCCGAGAGACTTGCCCAGATTTTTCTAGATTCAAAGCGTAGAAATGCTTCTAGCAGTCGTAAGCGCGACAACCGTGACGTTGGTCGCGATACTTTACTGCTTCCCACGAGTCGTGCCAGTGACAATGACAATGCGACTCGGACATAAACAGCGTGATAAATTCTAGATACAAAGCAGACTGATGACAGAAGTAGTCGTCATTGCGGCAATCGCTGGTCTTATCTGGAAATCAACTCGCAAGCCTCGACCTGCAGTTGGCACGTCGTGCGACACCGGCGAGTGTAACCCCAAAGCGGCCGGATCACCCCCAGCAAAAGATCACCCCATCACTCTAGACCCACCAATCGATATGGCGCACCGCGATGACACGTTGCACCAAAGACTCGATGCGGATGACGCGGACATGGGAAATACACGCCAAGTCGCACAAATTCGCGCACACGTGTTGCATCACAGGAACCTAGAAGAGAAATATCACCCGGGTGTCACTGCGGTAAAGCCACGTGTCGAACTCGATGAAAAAATTGGGCATCATTACGGTGGATCTCATTTCTATGCACACCATAGGCACAACTAATTCTAAGCTGTGGAGTAGCGTAAGAAATGGCCGTACAACTCTCGCTCAATCAAGGCCCACAAGACGCTCTGCTTTTTGATAACACCAAATCGTACTTCACGAATGTGGGTTATCAACGCACGAGCAACTTTCAGATGCAGCTGCGCGATGTTACTTCACAGAATGCCGCGAACTTTGGGCAGAAGGTTGACTTCATCATTCCGAAGGCCGCGGATCTGCTCGGACCAATTGACCTTGAGATCGAATTTAATGCAGTAGAGAAGCCACTAACGACCAGTGCTCTTGCGACTGGCATGCTTCCAGGTCATGCACAGATGTGGGGTTGGGTTGACAACGTCGGCTACGCAATGATTGAGAAGATCACGTTTTCGGTTGGCTCGCACGACGTCGAGACGCTGACTGGCGAGTCGCTCAACATCATTAACGAGCTGATGCGCAGTGGTTCGTCGCGTCATGGCTTTGCACAGACACTTAAGACTGGCCGACCGCTCTTTAAGCAGGAGCTCGATGGAGGGGTTGACAATGCGAATGTCCCATCAAGCACTGTGAATTACGACCCGAACCCGCTCTACACGAGCTACGACCGGATTATTAGCTACGTGCACCGACACGAACCGAAGAACCTATTGACAGAGTCCGATGGACATGCAGAGCATCACTCGACGTGGTATGACTCGCTCCAGCGCCCAGGCACTGCCTACCCTCACGAAACACTGTATTACACTTCGTCGGGTGATCTTGACTGCGTCGCAAAGCAAGGAAAGCGTCTGTCGATCCCACTTGGACTCTTTTTCACATCGCACCCGTCGAAGTACTTCCCGATCGCTGCGATCGCCGGATGCAATGACATTCGCGTGTCGATCAAGTTCCGGAATGTCAAGGAGGTCATGATGCAGAAGGGCACGTTCACGCAGAACGACAAACCAAATAATGGCCCAATCGCTCGCAATGAGTCAAGCGGCGTTGCGTTCAAAATGGTTATGCTTAACAATGTTGATCTTAAAGAAGCTCTGCGGAATGTATCAGCTGATGTCGAGTTCTCTGCGGACATCACGCGTATTGTTGCTGCTGCTGGAGCTGTAGCTCCGACTGCTTCCAGCGTGAGTATCGATCATGCCGTATGGGAGGTTCGCACTGTGCTGACTACCACAGGAGGAACCGGGGCATCTGCCCCGAAATTCCGCATCATTAGCGTCACACAGACGCAATCGGGTAACTTTGCAAGCCCGGAACTGATTGCAAGCTATACCTTTAATTACTTCTCGGGAAATAGGCTTTACACGAGGGCGGCTGTTGGAAATACGGCCGCAGTCACTGCATCATATGGTACTCCAATCACGTCTACCATCCCCACAAGGTGGACTAAGGCAACAGGCGATGCAATCCTAACCGGTATGCGCCTACTTGAAAACAAGGGCTCTGGCTCTGTGACCAACCTCGCGCCAAAGAACGACTCTAGCGACCCTCCAGTGCCGACGGGTGGCAATTGGTTCAAAGAGTGCAAGCTGCGCTGCCACTACGTCCATGTCACTGGCCCTGAGGCAACCAGTCTGATGAACAAGGAGCATGTGCGTCTCATGAAGCTCATGGACGAAACGAATAAGACGAGCAAGCAATTCAAGATCAAGTGTAGCACTAAGGGCACTCCGACAAAGCTCGAAATTGATCTTAACTTCTTGCACCCAGTCCAAGAGATCATCATCACGATCCGTAAGGTCTCAGAGATGGGGTCGAATGTCACGAACTCGGTTGTACCTGGAACGGGGGATGTTCTTTCGACGCTTTCGCCTGGTGGACTCAAGAATTACTTCGCGTACCATGGCGGTGGACGCGACCCGAATTATGAGAACTTCACGTCGTCTGTTGATGCAATTGACCCAGTCGCGCAGATTTCTCAACCGACGTATCTTAAGACGACGGCCTTTCAGCTGAAGCTGAACGGCCAGTCGCGGCACCTCGATGGGCAGGGCATCAGCCGCGACTACCTGATGAACCGCCTGATGCCGATGATCCACTCGGCCGCGCGCGAGGATTACACTCAGGTGTCCGCACACTCGGAGCTTCAAGAGTTCGAGATGCTTGCAGAGCTTATGGACCGCAAGGAGATCTACGTGTATCCCTTCGCTCTGAACCCCGAGGGTGCAAACCCAAGTGGTTCAGTGAACTTCTCGAAGGTTTCGCACGCGCGGCTTGAGATCAGCGTTGACGGCTTTGCATCAGGCTTGTCAAGTGCTGCACTTACCGTCGATGATGATTACATCGTCGACGTGTATGGCATGTACTTTAACTGGCTCGCAATCAAGGACGGTCGAGCGCTTACGTCATTCGCTTAAGCTTATTCAGCGATGCTCGCCTCGAGCTGCTCGATGTGTGGCGCGTCGTTAAGCACAAGTGGTAGCAGCTGATCGTCGATGCGCCGCGCAAGCGTGTTGCTGCTTTCGATTAAGCCTCGGTATGTGTTGTAGGACTTCTCAAGATAGTCCTTGGCTGGGATTGGACGGTTGTGTTTTGCAAGGGAGAGGGTCTTAAAGATGTCAACAGAGAGGATGTAGTAATCGCGCTGTGCGATCATGTCGCTCTCAAGACGCTTCTGAATTCCGAAGAAGAGCTCGATGGCGCCAATGATCCCACAGAGCAGCGCAATTAAGCTCGTCGTGATTGAAATTGCGCCCTGCGTTGCGTAAGGTTGAAGACCTACGCTTATGATAGAATTTGCGCCGTTAAGCACGATCACAGGCAACCGGTACCACTTAAGGCTGTCTCGGAGTTCGAAGTAGCGCGTTTTGTGCTTGTTTGAGAGAAGTAGTGAGTTAATACGGATGTTATTTAAGACACCGTCGATATCCGGAGTCCAATCCGTCATGATGTTAATTTATTAGAAGTTTCCAGTATTTTTTTCCAAGCAGTGTCCAGAAAGATTTGCATGGCTGAATGGAGCAAGAAGATGTGGACCGCGCTTTTGCTGACTTTGACCGCGCTCAGCTACTTGTGTCTCCTCACCCAGCACCTGCTCTGCGCGATGCTATGCTTTGCGTCAGCTGTCGCAGTGATCGCTACACATACAACAACAGCGGGTCCTGTGAGGCCGGAGCACGTGTGTGCGACGACTGCGGCGTGGTGCAGCCTGGGAATATCATTTTTGAGCACATGTTTGGTCGGCGCTGTTCTACTAAGTCAAGCAATTATAAACGCATTCATCACTGGCATGAGAGAGTTAGTCAGATGCTTATCATGGAGTCGCGGATTCCACCCGCGCACATGCTTGCTATTGGCGAGAGGCTACTCGACGGCTCGCATGCCATTATCTCGAAAGACACGATACGAAGTGTACTCCGATCTCTAAACCTACAGGTGTACATCGAGAAGTGGCTACAGATCATTGAACGCTGTACAGGAATCGTCCCTCCCTGTCCTGGGCCGGTGATCCTAGAGCGCCTCGATCAACAATTTGTCGAGATTGAAAGGCCATTTCTGAGCACAAAACCAGATTCACGTCGCAACTTCTTAAACTACAACTACGTCTTCTGCCGCCTACTGCAACGCATGGGCTGTACAAAGTTCTGCATGTTCTTCCCGCTTATTAGATCCAAACACAAGCTACGCGCGCTTGACGAGACGTGGTTCAAGATGGCCTCTGTTCTTGATTGGCCTTCGGTACCACTGGAACTAGTCCAACCATTTGCCGTGAAACTTCACGACGGACCTTCGCAGTTTCTACGGCTAAGACAGATAATTTCTTCATTAGCCCCGGCTGTGCCGAAAGCACTGCCATACCGAATGGTACTGCCCCGCTTGCTCGTAGATCGTCAAAATCGACGAGCACCCGAAAGAAAACCACCAGAAGTGCGGCCTGCACCGCAGTTTCAAACATTAGCTCTCCAACTGAAGCGTCGGCGTTTGCAGACGGCATCAGACTCTCAGCAGCAGAGCCAATCACAAGCCCAGTGAATACCGAGAGCACGGTCGTTGCAACATCTTCATCAATCCCCATGACTTGCTGTCTACCTACCGGAAAAAAAGGGCTTCCAATGTGTTGGTGCAACATCCTCGACTGTAAGCAAATATGTCTTGCTCTCTGAATTACGCGAGGGTGGGATAACCGACGGATCATAGATTGCAGTCTTCCAGAATTCCCCCGAACCCATCTTGAACTCACCTGGGTCAATTGCCTTCCACCAGCTAAGCATCGAAATTGCATTTACGGCCGTCTCGGGACATGTGTTAACAACAAGACATTCATTGTCCTCAGTGTAGGTATCGAGTATGCGCGCAAAGCCGTGTCTTGTTAGAAAGCTACCATAATCCTCCCAGAGTGCTTCAAGTTGGGTCGATTGAATGCATTTCATCATGAAGCAGTAATCTGTGTTTCCACGCAGTGTCGGTGTAATGGCCTTTGCATACTGTGTCGTAATAAGCACAAAGATCTTATAATGCCGCCCAGCGACAAAAAGCTCCATGAGCGCCTCGTCATACTTGAGCCTCTGATCCGAAATCACATCGTCTAGCAATATGAAAAAGCGTGCTTCTTCTTCCTTTTGCTCATCGGTCAGCTCCTTATCGTTCAAAATACGCTTTTGTCGTCGAAATACTGCTTCAAGGATTGACGGGTCATAGCTCTTATAGATGTACTTTTCAGGCACGTGATCACGCCAAAACTTGTTTAGTTCATCTGTCTGACTTATGACAATACCCGCTTTAAACTTTTCTCTGACCAAGTACATAAGATTACGGAAGACCCACGTTTTCCCAGTGCGACGCTTCCCAACACAAACGATTGTTCCGTCAAGCTTGATGTCAGCTGGGTCAAATTCCCCGAGTTTTGGTAGATTAACAGTCTTGTACATATCACTCGCAAGCACGGGCATCGATTCGTGCTTGCCAAATTTCGTTTTGGGCCCGGAGGGCGGGCCCTTCTTGACGCGCTGAGGATTGGGATCCTCATTTTCTTTGTTCGCGTCGTCGCGAGGCATCTTCCTCTTTGTCGTATAGCCCTAGAAGATTACGCTCGCCACCTAATATTATACTAGTATTAATAGCCAGTGTTAGAGCACTGGCTCTTCCTCCAATGCCTCGACATACGCATGTGCGAAGTCGTATTGCGCGGTGCCGAAGACGGCCACATCCTGCGCTTGTGGGAGGCAAGCGCGCTGGCAGACGACCTGCACGTCCTGGAACCCCCACTGGATCCCGAACTTGTCGCCGCCAACGCCGGTGTACACCTGGTTCGCGAACATCGTGACCGCGACTACGTCTCCGGGCGCGACAGTGCCGTTAGACAGCACCTTGCCCATGTGGTCACAGACGTTGATCTTGCGCTCAAAGTTCTTGGCGGACTTTGAGATCGAGAGCATCAGGTTGCGGTAGAGCGCACGCCCCGTGCACTTGTCAGTGCGGTCCTTCATGCTGCGGATCTGCAGCACGCGCACCTCGTCGCGGGACAGATTGTTGCGCTTAAGCAACTTCCACTGGTTGTCGTGCACGAAGCTGAGCAGGCGATCATCGATTGCTTGCATGATCGCCTCGAACTGTTCAAACTGGCTGTTTGGCGCGTCGCCGATCTGTGAGCTGGTCAAGTCGAGCGTAAACTTGGCCTGCTTCACATCGGCGGGGCCCCACATCGTGCCGAAGTTGCCATCGCCCGTGACTCGTGGCCAGAAGGTCACTGCGGCCGGCGTGACGATCGCGACCTCTGATGCATTCGGTCCGACGTACATGTTGACGTGATGCTTGCCATTCTGCTGTTGGTGACCCAGCGTGAATTGTATGTGGTTCGGGTCAAACGCTGTCCAAGGCACAAAGTTCTTGTTCATCTGAAAAATCGAGAGGGGCAGATCGGTTGAGAAGAGTCTCCATACTCATCCCTTAGAAAAAAGATCGCGTCCGCAGTGGGCAACGTTCCAATAATTGGCTCTTTAATGAAAGACGGTTGGTAATTGCCACTTGGATACGCTTGCTGTCCTACATCCTTTCGCCGCGTCTCAATACACGTACGCACAGCGGGTTCTAGGCGAGAGACAGTCCCAATAAATGGCAGGGGTGGTAGCACTGAATTCAGCAAAGGTAATTCTTCCTTCCAGCGCGGCTCTTCACTGAAGCGTAGCTGCCTCTTGCCGGTACCTTTAGTCCCACTGGCCATCGCACACTTAGAGCAGAAAAAAGCTCTTTCTTTCTAAGCAGTGTAATAGCATCGATCATGGAGCAGGAGTCCGTCACATTCAGAGCCACGATTGTTGAGCCGTCGCTTAAAATTGGAGAACCGCCGATGCTACCGCCACCGCCGTCACCTCTTGAGCCAATCTTCGAGGAAAAGCCATTTGTACCCATGCCAATCGAGGAAAAGCCAGCTGTGCCTGTGACCAAAGCGAGCTGCTGCCTGCCAGAGCCCGAGCATCCATTTGAGCGCCTTGAACGTCAGAGCGAATTAGCTGATGCTCTGCCGACTATCTTCATTGGCTTCGGTGTTGCATATGCGATTGGTATTCTCACTGGTTTTGTGATTTTCTCACCTCCAAGTTATGAGCTTATCCCACCATGAGCACACCCACTGCATTCTACATCACGGTCACGACCGAAGCCGAGCTTGACTACACTGAGGTTGCAAGCGCGCTTGTAGAAGCATTCCATACAGTCACAACGACAAAACTGGCCGAGTTCACAAAGCCGCACTTGGCCAACCCGTGGTGCGAGGTCGAGGTCTCGAAGGAGGGCACAGTCGTACAAGCATGCGCAATCCTACTTGCATGGGCACCGAAGGCGTGGTCGCTCGACAAGAACAAACTCACGACGCTGCTTCGCACTGAGCTTCCCTTCACAATGAAGCTCATGAAGCGCTCGGTCGATAAGAACGAACTCGAGGAGATAATGGAAAGGGCGTCAGAGCCTCAGGACCAACCGGCGTAGGCCTCGAATTCAGCGGCCGCTTGCAGGTCATCAAGCGAGAACTCGTTGGCTTCGAATAATTCCTCGAATGTGATTTGATCATCAGTCGTGAGCACCTCAGCCACATGGTCGAGCTCGGTCTCTGAAGGTACATTGGGATTGACATTTTCCTTGAGTGGCGAGGGAATAGGCGCCGCGCGAAGTTGCGAAGCAGCAGGCGTCGCGCGAAGTGGCGAGAGTACGGTACGGGCAGGGAGTACATTGTCACCCGGAGCGCGGCGAGGAGCGCGAATGCGAGCACCACCTCGCGTACGCAGAGCGTGTGTAGTGCCGCACTGCCTCTTCGTCGGCGACTCAAGGTCGTCATCGTCTGTGTTGGTATCGTTGACGTACTTAAACTTAAAGTGTGGGACGAGTAGACACGGCGGTAGCTCGTCAGCGCAGTAGCCGTCAAGCGTGAACATCTTGCTCATGTAGCTCATTGACGTGCAAAAGTCGACACGCGGAAGCGCCTGCTCGACGTGCGCACGCACGATGTTCGGGTTAAACTGGTCCATCAGCGCGATGTTGGTCATGAAGAAGGGCGCGAGCGCGTGCTTGTCAAGCGAGTCGAAGCCGAACCAGTCGCCCGAGCAGATCGCATGCACGAAGGGGTACGTGCCGATGTCGCCGCGGTGCGACGTGACGATGACACTGTTGATGTCCTTAAGCGCGACGTGCTTTTTGCGCTCAAAGTCGATGATGAAAGCCTCTGTGATGATGAGGCAGGGCTTTGGCGTCGCGAGCGCGGCTAGTGCCATCTGCGCCTCAGTGTACGGCTTACCGTCAAAGGTCGGAGGCCACGGGCTGGTCTGCACG
>Ga0208966_1000067_pt1 | contig 31398 bp, 30 predicted proteins | sample GreLakmeHU45MSRF_FD_187701 | JGI IMG/M metagenome (GOLD analysis project Ga0208966, IMG submission 187701) | Freshwater lentic microbial communities from great Laurentian Lakes, MI, USA - Great Lakes metaG HU45MSRF (SPAdes) | ecosystem: Environmental > Aquatic > Freshwater > Lake | place: Great...
ATATAGATCATATTAATACTTATGATGCGGAAATTAAATTATCTATATCGTCGGCAATCGAACTTATGCGTGGCAATAAAAAAGCTTATATTGAAATTAAAGGTGATATCGATTTTGCCTCAGCGATGAGTAGTTTATTAAAAGATGTTGAATGGGATTATGAAGATGATCTAAGTGAGATTATTGGTGATATTCCAGCTTATCATCTTGTAAAACTTGGGAGAAAGGCAGCCACTGCAACGAAAGAAACATCATTTAATATTGCAGACACTTTTAAAGAGTACTGGCTCGAAGAGAAGCCACTGATTGCTAAGAAAAGACTGGTAGAGCAATTTAATAATGAAGTTGACCGTTTAAGATTTGACGTGGATCGTTTAGAGCTTAGACTCAAAAAGCTATGAAGTACTTTAGACTAATTTATATACTTTATATTCTTCTTAAGTACCGCCTTGAGGAATTCATCACATTTAATCGAAAACTTAATGTTCTTGCTTTTCTTATCTCGATAATATTTTTATTTAGATCAGCTAAAGAAAATAGAGGCACAAGACTTCGACTTGCGCTCGAAAATTTAGGTCCAATTTTCGTTAAGTTTGGTCAAATGATGTCCACTAGAAGGGATCTCATTCCTTTAGATATTGCAGATGAGCTAGCTAAACTTCAAGATCAAGTACCCCCTTTTCATTATAAGAATGTCGAAAAAATTATTACAGCTTCATATGGCATGTCCCCAGATAAAATTTTTCAAACATTTGATCCCGCTCCCATAGCAAGTGCATCGGTTGCCCAAGTTCATTTCGCAACTCTACATGACGGAAAACATGTTGCAGTTAAAATATTAAGACCTAATATTAAGCGCGTCATTAATAATGATATTAATTTACTATATCTCATTGCCCATATGCTCGAACTGATCTGGTCTGATGGAAAACGATTAAGGCCAAGAGAGGTAGTCGCTGAATTTTCAAAGCATGTTCAATGCGAATTAAACCTTATGTTAGATGCAGCAAATTGCAGTCGTTTAGGTGAGAACTTTAAAGATAAAAAATTACTTGTTGTCCCAGAAGTCTATTGGGATTTCTGTAATGAAGATGTGATGGTAATGGAAAGAATGTATGGCACACCTATCAGCCATGTCGAAACACTCCGCAAGAAAAAAATTGATATTAAGCAGCTCGCGCGTAATGGCGTAGAAATATTTTTTACTCAGGTATTTAGAGATAGTTTTTTTCATGCAGATATGCACCCTGGTAATATTCAGGTTGCCGACGATGGCCGATATATAGCTATGGACTTTGGCATCATGGGGTCTCTTAGTGACAATGATAAAAATTATTTAGCTCGTAATTTTTTAGCCTTTTTTAAACGTGATTACCATGACGTAGCACTTGCTCATATTGAATCGGGGTGGGTACCTAAAAACACCTCATTGGATGAGTTTGAAAATGCAATACGTTCGGTATGTGAGCCTATTTTTAATAAGCCTTTGAAGGAAATATCCTTTGGCCGTCTTCTTATCAGGCTATTTCAAACATCTAGGCGATTTAATATGGAAATTCAGCCTCAACTTACCATGCTTCAAAAAACACTTTTAAATGTTGAAGGCCTTGGTCGAAATCTAGATCCTGATTTAGACTTATGGAAAACAGCCGCTCCATTTTTGAAAAAATATATGTCAGAACAAAAAGGCATTAAATATATTCTAAAGAGCTTAAAAAATGAATTACCTCATTGGCTTCATTTGACTCCACAATTGCCAAGACTTATCCATGAGCTGCTCGAACAAAAAAAATATGAAAATAAAAATGTAATTAACCAAGCAGATATTGATCGTTTATTACAAAATCAGAAAAATCAGAATCAGTGGTTTAAAATCGCATTTACTTTAATTGGAATTACTTTATTGGTAAATTTAACAGTCTTGTTTTATTTTATTAAATAAATTTAGGAAGTTTTAATTTGCTTATTTGGTTCGTCTCTCTCTATCTTCTTTTCACAATTGGCATTGGTATTTTTGTATCTTCTCGAGTTAAAAATACCCAAGACTATGCTGTTGCCGGTAGGAACCTACCTCTCCCTGTGGTGACTGCTACAGTTTTTGCAACTTGGTTTGGTGCAGAGGCAATTTTTGGTGTGTCGTCAACCTTTGTTAAAGAAGGCTTAAATGGGGTTGTGGCTGACCCTTTTGGATCAAGTCTTTGTTTAATTATTGCTGGTATTTTCTTTTCCTCTAAATTATATAAATTAAATATCATTACTTTAGGAGACTTTTATAGGGCTAGATACAATAGAACTATTGAGGTATTAACTACGATTGCCATCGTCATTTCATATTTGGGATGGGTTGCAGCACAGATAAAAGCGCTTGGATTAATATTTAACCTTATTACACATCAATTCATTAGCGAAGAACTAGGCATGGTTATTGGCATATTAATTGTGCTTACTTTCACTGTTTTTGGTGGCATGTTATCTGTAGCGATCTTAGATTTTATTCAAATGATCGTAGTTATTGGTGGGCTTCTTTATATCGCATATGCTATTTCTCACTTAACAGGGGGCGTTATCCCAGTCATTGAGAGTGCCTCTATAAATCATAAGTTAGACTTTTTCCCAAAAGGCAATATTTGGACATGGATAACTTTTTTTGGCACATGGATCACTATGATGCTGGGGTCAGTTCCTCAACAGGACGTTTTTCAACGCGTAACATCAGCTAAGTCAGCCAAAGTGGCCTTATACGGCTCAATACTTGGCGCTTCAATTTATTTTATATTTACATTTGTACCAATGTTTATAGCATATTCCGCGACTTTAATTGATCCTGAATATTTTAATGGGCTCGTAAATACAAATTCACAGCATGTCTTGCCTATGCTTGTTCTTAACTATACACCCCTCTTCGCACAGGTAATATTCTTTGGAGCTGTTCTATCAGCAATAATGAGCTGCTCATCAGCAACCCTCCTAGCACCATCTATTTCTTTTGCAGAAAATATTGTTAAAGCTTATTTCCCAAAAATCAGCGACAAAGATTTACTTAAAATTATGAGAATTACCCTTGTTTGTTTTTCTGCTTTTGTCTTGCTATATGCCCTTAGTTCGAATCTCTCAATTTTTGGTATGGTGGAATCGGCCTATAAAATTACGCTTGCAGGTGCTTTTGTGCCTCTCGTATTTGGCGCATTTTGGAAAAAAGCTAATAGCCAAGGTGCTTTAATGGCAATTATTGGCGGCATAGGATCATGGTTATTCGTAGAATTATTTTTAGGTGACAATGCGCTCATACCTGCTCAGCTAATTGGTTTGGGTAATAGTATTATTGGAATGATCGTAGGGTCTTTATTACCAAAGATTATTAAAGAGACAAATAAGCTTAATAATAATTAGCTCTGACACTTAATGCAGAAGAAACTTGAGCGCTGTCCAATTTTCTTATTTTCAATAATTGACTTGCACTTCCGGCAAGGCTTCCCTTTCCTTCCATACACATTATAAGTTTGCTGAAAATAACCAGACTGTCCATTCACGTTATAAAAATCTTTAAGTGAACTTCCGCCTAATTTAATCGCTTTTATTAATGTAGCCTTAATATATTTAACGATCTTTGCACATTCGTTAAGCGAAATATCTTTACCTAATTTGCTGGGGAGTACTCCAGCTTTAAATAATGATTCACTAGCATATATATTGCCAACGCCTACAACAATATGACTATCCATAATGATATTTTTAATAGGCGATTTTTTATCATGCACTTTTGAAAATAAATAGTCTCCAGTGAATAAGCTTTCCAGTGGTTCTGGGCCTAATCTAGAAATTAAAAAATGATCATTGATATCTCCAACTATCCAGTGTATCGATCCAAATTTTCTTGGGTCTGTATACCTTAAAATATTTTTTGAATTATGAAACGCAATATCAACATGATCATGCTTTTGTGGAGGTGTCTCTTTATCTAAGATTTCAAGGCGTCCTGACATCCCCAGATGAATCATGAGGGACGCTTTTTCAAATTTTATAATAATATATTTAGCACGTCTTTTTATATGGAGTATTTTTTGACTGGGAAGTGTTTTTTTTAAATGCGATGGAATTGGCCATCTTAAAGATGGATTTCTAACAATAATATTTGAAATAGATTTTTGAAGAACGGGCTTGAGACCCATACAGGTAATCTCAACCTCTGGAAGTTCAGGCATAAAAGAATTTACTTTTTAGAATGTTCAATGGGGGGATTCATCATAGTAAATCCAATATCACTCCCAAAGTGGTAAAGTAAACCTTCATCGACTCTATATAGTTTCGTCTCTGGTGATTCTTGTACACGTAAAAAAGTAATCTTTTTTCCATCTATCGTATGGATATCAAAACTCTTATGTGGAATCCTGGAATCAATAGAGGATTTTTCAACCGACTTTGCTGGATTTTTAACCCATGTCATATCAAACCATTCAACCATCTCGTTTTGTTTGAGTTGACTGCCCTCGTTAGCAGACCACTCGTTATTATTGAGCGTAACTTTTAATCTTTTAGATTGCCATTGTTCAAGACGAGAAAAATCGAAATCTTTAATCTGCTCAGATTTGCTTAAGGGCAACTTATCAATGAGCTCAATAGGCTGCGTAGCAGCAGATTCGGAATAAGAACCGCTAATAAGATACACATTGTCTTTATATAAGAGGTATTGATCTTCTGTTACAGAATTGTATGTACCAAAAATAAACTCTTCTTCTAACCCCTTATGAATCAATTTTAATTTCATAGTAGGTTTATCTAAACCATATTTAGCTAGATCGTTTGAAGGTAATTTTTCGCTGCTTGATGATGCTACGATTGAAATAATTTTCTGCACTGAAAATTGATCCGCTCTACCTTTTATAGGTTCAACCATATCCCATGACTCAGTAGATTTTTTAAAGATTACTGAAGCTCTAGATGGAAAATCTACTTTTATTGAATCAAAATCGCTCAAATTAAAAGTACTAATTGAAAATTGTTTTGTTTGCTTTATCTTTGCAGGCTTAAGCAATAAGAAAAGTGATATCGAGAAGACCATCACTAACAAGATAATATTAATTAACCAACGATTTTTCATGCTTATAAACTAAGCTTTTCTTCGTTTGAACCAAAACAATATACCTAAAACAAAAAAACCAATCGGTATGAAGTATTCAAAACTATGAAATACGGTCCAAGCAATAATGAATGAAATTTTGTTGTCAGGAATAGTGACGTTCACATCTTTTAAAGGCATTGGTTGTATTGAAATTAATTTATCATCACCTGATAACCAGTTAATCATGTTGATACCAAGATCTAAATTGCCACCATTTGTAATAAATGTATTAGATAAGAAATTACCATTACCCACGACCACAACTCTTTGTCCTTTTTTTCCATAAACCCTTTGAAGTGCTACTGCTATATTAATCGGGCCAGGCTTGTCTTTACTTTTATCGAAAGTGGGTTTCTGATCTGTCATTACTTGAGTGGACTCCAGCCATCCATTAGGAGACACCTCTATTAATTTACTAACTTCCCAACCATTATCTAATGTGCCCTTAGCATTAACTTCGTGAGCATTAGAAAATCGAGTTCCTAGCATAAAGTTTTTAGTAATAGCATGCTCACCATAAGAGGAAGCAGAAGCAATATTTTCATTACCCCCTTCAACCTTCTCAGCCGGGTCTATGACTTGCCCACTTGAAACAATTAGTCCAAGATAGGCCGCAATTTCATCTAAACCATGGAAGTTATTATCATCAAGAAGCCAAAGCAGATTTCCACCTGACTCTAAGAATTTTTTAATTTTTTTCGCTTCAATAGGAGAAATAATTTTTTGCGGGCTTGCAATCACTAACATTGAACCATTCAGAGGCACTTCTGATTCAACAGTTAAATTTAAATTCGCAAATTTTAATCCTTTAGACTCGAGTTGCTTACCAAATTCACCAACGTCGTTATTTTTAAGTCCAATTAAGTTTCTTTCGCCATGGCCATCTAAATACATCACTGCCTGTTGGCTTGTTCTTGATAAGCGCATAAAAAGATTTGTCATCTCTTGTTCTGCAAAAGGGGGTTTAATGTGTTCGGATCTTTTTTGATATTCAACCACAACTTCGCCGTCTTCTTTAATGCCGTTTTCCTGTGCTAATTTTGGTTCTTTTATTGGGCTAATAAATTTAACATTTATATCAGATTTTGTTCTCTGATATCTCGCCATAAAATTAATGATGCCCTGCCTAAATGTATCACCGTTATTCACGTCATCTTCTGAAGCAAAGACAGTTAATGTTATAGGGCCTTGCATTTGCTTCAATACATTAATACTTCCGGTTGTTAATGTATTTCTATTGGCTTGTGTTATATCTTTAGAAAACTTGTATTGATTTGCAAGAAAGCCTAATAAAAATATTAAAGCAATGAATAAAACTACAAAAAAACTATTTTGTATAAGAATCTGTAATCTTAATTTTGGATTAACTTTCATAATTATCCGCGAAGCCTTTCTGCATCAAGACGTCTTATAGTTAATGTCAAAAATGTTGAAATGAATAAAAAGAAATATATTAAATCTGCAGAATCAATCATTCCCCTTGAAAAGCTTTGAAAGTGTTTCATTAAGGATATGTATGCAAACCAATGATTAGGATCACTTGCAAACATACTTTCAAAAAAAATTAAGGCAAATAATGAGATAAAACTTAAAATTGCAGCAATAATAGGCTGTTTTGTTAAGCTTGAAAAATAAATACCTAAAGCAGAAAAGCTACCTAAAAGAAGCCAAAGACCAAATGAATTTGCCATTAGATAGCCAAAATCTATATCCGACCAAATATTAAGTGTTATGAGCATCATAAAAATATAAACAATAAGAATGCTTAAGAAAATAATCAATCCGACAAATTTACCTAAAACAATTTCAGTTAAAGAAATGGGTGCGCTAAATAAAAATGGCAATGTTTGATTGCGCCTCTCTTCACTAATAAGACGCATTGTCAAAAGAGGAACGGCGAAAAGCATAATATAGCGTGCTATGCCAAAAACTGTCTGGCCTACAAAAATTGTAACCCCAACTCTTTCAGCAGGCCTCACTGCGCCTGACATCACTTCAAAATATTTATTTACTCCGGTGAGATAAAAATTACCAAGTAAAGCCATAAGAAGGGCCAATATAGTCCACCCCATTGGCGAAGCAAATAAACTTTTAAGCTCTTTTCTTGCAATGTTTAAAATCATATTAGCGCTCACTCACATTCATTTAATTTGTTTGTTTCTTTTCAGTTAATTGAACAAAGACATCTTCAAGACTCGTTTGATCAGGGGCTATCTGAAAAAGCCCCCAGCGATTTTTTACAGATAACTTTATAATATCTTCTGCTGGGGATTGCTTATTTTTAAAGTGAATACGATACATTTGATCTTCTGCCCTTTCAACTTTAGTAACACCTTCAATATCTTTAAGTGCTGAGATTGTCGGTGCTTTTGCAAAGCCCACCATAAGTTTATTACCTTGTCGATGCTGTTTTAATTCATCAATTGATCCATGAAATACTAAATTGCCTTTATCAATAATTTGAACTCGGTCACATACCATTTCAACTTCAGGAAGAATATGCGTAGATAAAATTACACTATGTTTTTGACCTATTTCCCTAATAAGCGATCTAATTTCTCTAATTTGAATCGGATCAAGGCCTACCGTGGGTTCATCAAGAATCAAAACTAATGGATTATGAATAATTGCCTGAGCAATTGCTACGCGTTGCTGATAGCCATTAGATAAGTTTTCAATTAATCGCTTGCTCATATGGCTTAGTCCACATTTTTGTTTCGCAATTTCTACAGCTTTTTTAATGTGCTTACTAGGTACCTTATGAAGACGGCCAGCAATAGTTAAAAATTCATCTACGGTAAATTCTTTATAAATAGGACGCATCTCAGGTAAATATCCTATTAATGCTTTTGCTTCCTTAGGATTTTCCATCATATCAATGCCACAAATCTTTACAGTACCGATCGAGGGAGCTAAATTTCCTGTAAGCATTCGCATCGTAGTAGACTTGCCAGCACCGTTAGGTCCCAGAAAGCCTAAAACCTCACCTTTTTCTAGTTGAAAACTTACATTTTTAACGGCCTCACGACCCCCAAAAAGGCGCGTTAGCTCAATAGCTTCTAAGGTTAAATTTGACATAGATGTTTTTTTGAATTTTTATTGAAAAAATGAATCATAGAATATAAATATTAAAATATCTAGTTTTGCTTTATTAAGCCTCAGATCATTGCTGAGAGGTAAATTATTAGTCAAACTAGTTTAAACTATTTAGAAAATCAATTCTCAGGAATCTTTATGCGTCTGCTTAAAATATTAACGCTTGTTACTTTTCTCTTATTCAGTATTTTAAGTAATGCAAAGACTGACACATCCAGTTCCGTTAGTAATTTTACCGATCCTGATCTTATTTTTAGACTCTTATTAGCTGAAATTGCTACTCAACGCGGGGAGCTTAATCTTGCAAGTGAGCTTTTTTTGGATTTAGCTAAGCAAACTGATAATGCTTTTTTAGCCGAGCGCGCAACAAAACTTACTGGTTTTACAAGGAATGCTGCTATAGCTTTAGAAGCTTCCAAAGTATGGAATGAGCTTAATAAAGACTCTATTGACGCTCAACAAGCCTTAAGTGAAATACTTATAGCCAACAATAAACTTAGTGAAGTAAAGCCAGTTTTACAAAAGTTACTCCTTAAAGAAAAAACAAGAGCAAGTGGCTTTTTATATTTGAATAGCATGCTTTCACGAGTGCCTGATAAGAAATCTGCATTGATTCTGGTGACCGAGCTCGCCCAACCCTATCCTAAATTAGCAGAAGCGCATTTTGCAATTGTGCATGCAGCTTGGAATAGTAAAGATCAAAAAGCTTATGAAAAAGAATTGGCCGCTATCAATCAAATTAAACCAGATTGGGAAATGCCCATTTTATTTAAAGGGCAAGTCTTGGCTCAAGAAAGTCCTGAAAAAGCCCTTAATTTCTATAGCGACTTCTTAAATAAATATCCAAAATCAAACGACGTAAGACTCGAATATGCAAAGCTTCTAACGAATGGTCGTAAATTTAATGAAGCAAAAAATGAATTTGTAAAGCTTGTAAACACCGCACATAGTTCTGCGGAGATTACACTTGCTGTAGGTTTATTATCAGTTGAACTTGAAGATTACCATCTGGCTGAAAAGTATTTCTTACAAAGCCTTAAAAGAAATCCAAAAGACAAAGATCAGGTCTTTATCTATCTTGCAAAGATTGCAGACAAAAAAAATCTAAGTGATGTGGCAATTACTTGGCTTAATAAAGTAGGCAATGGAAATCATTTTATTGAATCAAAACTAATTACAGCAGAAATCATTGCAAAAAAAGAATCCATCGATAAAGCAATAGAATTTTTAAACACAATAAAATCTAACTTGCAGGATGAAAAATTAAGTGTCGTTCAGTTAAAAACATCTTTACTCACCCGCTCCAACCGCCATCAAGACGCATTTGACCTCATGCAAAATGAAGCGTCTAACTTCGCTCAATCTCCTGAATTTAAATTTGATTATGCACTCCTTGCAGATAAGTTAAATAATTATGACTTAATGGAAAAGCTTTTAAGAGAAGCTATTAAAATCAAGCCTGACTACGCTGTAGCTTATAACGCTCTGGGCTATTCATTTGCTGATAGAAATATTCATTTAGAAGATGCAAAAAAATATATTGAGGTTGCCTTATCAATCTCGCCTAATAATCATTATATTTTAGATAGTATGGGTTGGTTATATTTTAGGCTCGGCAAATTAGATTCAGCTCTTTCTTTCATTCAGAAAGCTTATGACGTTCAAGCAGAGCCTGAGATCGCTTCGCATCTTAGTGAAATTTTATGGGCCCAAGGAAAGAAGAAAGAAGCGAATGATGTCCTAGAGTTATCACTTCAGTCATTTCCCGACAATGAAATCCTGAAAGAAACATTTAAAAGACTGCGTTAATTCTTAAGAGCTTTTTTTCCATTGAATTTTATCAGCACCTTTCTTCTTATAGCAGTACTTTTTTTCTCAGGCTGTACAACATTGAGTGATCCATTTGAGATGTTTAGATCTCATTCCCCTGCCATTGAAACCCCACAAGTAATTGACGAAAATCGTTTTATCGAAAAATTTTCCATAAAAGCTAAATTTGCTTACTCAATTGATTCTAAAGGGGGCTCGGGACGTCTGATTTGGCACTATGAAAATAATCAAGATGAGATTGATATCTTTTCGCCATTTAATAACCAAGTTGCAAAAGTTATTTACTCATCTAATGACAAACGCATCATAGATGCCAATGGGAAAGTTTTATTGGGTGATGAGTTTGATTACTACATACAATCTTTATTTGGTAGGAATATTTCGCCAGATCTTTTTAGGCATCTGATCACAAATCATGTTGATCGAATTAAAGATTTACATAAAGACGAAAATCAACTTAATCGTGCAACTCATTTTTACAATGATGAGTGGAATATCTCAATCAATGCTTTTAAAACTCAGGACGGCTTTACCGTCCCATCTAAAATATCAATTACCCAAGGTACATTTAGCTTTAATTTTATTGTGGAAGAGATTATTAACATTGCAGGCAAGTGAACTTAAAAAAAATGGTTATAAAGAATTTTTGGCGCCAGCTAAATTAAATTTATTTCTTCATGTAATAAATAAAAGGCTTGATGGTTATCACAATATTCAAACAATCTTTCAGCTTATTGATCTTTATGACAATCTTTTTATCAAAACAAATAAGTCTGGACTGATCCGTCGCACTTCTCAGCACTCTAATGTTCAAGAAAGTGATGATTTAAGCATTAAAGCGGCTCACTTATTAAAGGCATTCACAGATAACCAGTCAGGTGTAGATATCTTCATTAAAAAAACTATCCCTATGGGCGGAGGTCTCGGGGGAGGAAGTTCAGATGCTGCAACAACACTTATTGCCCTCAATACTTTATGGCAATGTCAATTAACGCGAAAAGAATTACAAGGGCTAGCTCTTAAGCTGGGTGCGGATGTCCCATTCTTTATTTTTGGGCAAAATGCTTGGGGTGAAGGTATAGGTGAAAAGCTCACCCCTTTCCAGACCCCGCCACAAGATTACCTTGTCATAGCGCCTAAGGAGACGGTTTCCACGAGAGAGGTTTTTGAGTCGCTTGAATTGACAAAAGACCGGATTCCATTGAAAATAGCAGGCTTTTCCACTGAAATGGGTCCTCAAAATTTGGCCAACGATTTGGAAAAAGAGGTCTTAAAAAAATTTAAAGGAATTGCCCTTGTTTTTGACTGGTTAAACCAGTTTGGCCACGCAAAAATGACGGGTTCGGGATCATGTTTTTTTATCCCTTTAAATTCGGTAGATGAAGGGAAAAGAATAGCAAAGAAAAAGCCAGAACATACGCTGGGCTTTGTAGTTAAAGGACTAAATAACCACCCTCATTTTAATTTAATGTTGGGAACAGAATAATAATAGGGGAGTCGCCAAGCTGGTTAAGGCACTGGATTTTGATTCCAGCATGCGAAGGTTCGAATCCTTCCTCCCCTGCCATTTTAGAGACTGACCATTCATAACAAGGACTGAGACTTTGGATAATAACAGCGTCATGATATTCACGGGCAATGCCAACCCTCTTCTTGCAGAGCAAGTTGCAGAGAATCTAGGCATTCACCTTGGTCGCGCTGACGTAGGTCGTTTCAGTGATGGGGAAATCATGGTTGAGCTCCTTGAAAATGTTCGCGGTAGAGATGTGTTTGTTCTTCAATCTACAAGCCATCCAACCAACGATAGCTTAATGGAGATTATGGTGATTGTAGATGCTTTAAGAAGATCATCTGCATCCAGAATTACAGCTGCCATTCCTTATCTTGGATACTCAAGACAGGATAGAAGGCCCAGATCAGCTAGGGTTGCGATTACAGCTAAAGTTGTAGCTAATATGCTTACTAGTGTTGGTGTGAATAGATTGCTTACTATGGATCTTCACTCTGACCAAATTCAGGGGTTTTTTGATATCCCTGTTGATAATATATACGCAACGCCTGTGCTGCTTAAAGATTTGCTTGAACAAAATCATAAAAACCTTGTGGTCGTTTCGCCTGATGTTGGTGGTGTTGTTAGAGCAAGAGCGTGCGCTAAACAATTAGGGTCAGATCTTGCAATCATAGATAAACGTAGACCGAAACCAAATGTGTCTAAAGTGATGAATATTATCGGTGAAGTAGAAAATAGAACCTGCGTCATTATTGATGACATGGTCGACACTGCAAACACACTTTGCGAAGCAGCAGCTGCTTTAAAAAAGAATGGTGCTACTAAAGTAGTAGCTTATGCGACACACCCAATTCTTTCAGGAGAAGCAACAAAAATTATTACCGAGTCAGAATTAGATGAATTAGTTGTAACGAATACGATTCCACTTAATAAAGTGGCAATGGCATGTAAAAAAATTAGGCAGCTCAGCGTTGCCGAACTCTTAGCAGAAACGATTCGTCGTATCAGCCAAGGTGATTCCGTAAGTTCTCTTTTTATGGAATAAAGAATTTGGTCATGTTGGCCAATAAACTGCTGCAGTCTGGTCGCGGAATGCAGATTTAATCTAAGGAGTAGTAAATGAAAATCGAAATTAATGCAACAAAACGTGGTGTGAAAGGTACGGGTGCGAGCCGCCGTCTTCGCCACGCTGGAATTGTTCCTGGAATCTTATATGGTGGAGGCAAAGAGGCTGTCTCGCTTGACCTAGAACATAAATCTTTATTTTTACAATTTAGACATGAAGCATTTCATGCATCTATTTTGACGCTAAATTTAGAAGGCGGCAAAGAGTCTGTCTTGTTAAGAGATTATCAAATGCATCCCGTAAGAAACACAATTCAGCATATTGATTTTCAACGCGTCAATGAAAATGAAAAAATTCACGTGAAAGTGCCGTTCCACTTTGTTAATGCCGAAGTATCAGTAGGCGTTAAACTTAACGGTGGTATTGTGGCTCACATCATGACTGAAGCAAACATCTCCTGCTTGCCAAAAAATCTTCCTGAATTTATTGAGGTTGATTTGGCAGCACTTGATATTGGCCAATCGGTTCACTTATCACAAATTAAAGTGGCTGAAGGTGTGGAATTCGTTCAGCTCTCACATGGCAATGATGCAGCAGTTGCATCTGTAGCTAAACCAAAAGTAGTGGTTGAAGAAGTCGTAGCTAAACCAGTTGAAGGTGCAGCTGATGGAGCGGCTCCAGCAGCTGATGGTGCTAAACCAGCTGAAGGTGCAGCCTCCGCTGATGAAGCTAAATCAGACAAAGCTAAGTAATTTAACTTTGATATGAATAAGGCGCACTCAATTTAAAAAAGTGCGCCTTATTTTTTCATATGAACCAAATTAAATTATTTGTAGGCCTTGGAAATCCTGGCGAAACATACTCAGATACCAGACACAATGCAGGTTTTTGGTGGATTGATCTCGTCACTCATCAACATAATATCAAGCTACAAAATAGCGATAAGTTTTTTTCAAGTATTGTAAAGTCATCTAATGCAGATGAAATTTATTTTGCTAAGCCTAGCACTTACATGAATGATAGTGGAAAAGCACTTGCAGCAATCACAAAGTTTTATAAGATAAATCCAAATGAAATCTTAATTATTCACGATGACCTCGATATTGACGTCGGTCAAGCCAAGCTCAAATTTGGCGGAAGTCATGGCGGGCATAATGGGCTTAAAAGTATTTTTGCTTCAATTGGCTCTCAAGATTTTTGGCGATTAAAAATTGGTATTGGTCATCCAGGAGAGAAGCATTTAGTTGTTGATTATGTTCTAAAAAATCCTTCATCTAAAGAGAGAAGTCTCATCGATGAATCTATAGAAGCAAGCAGTCAAATTTTTAATGAAATTGCATCAGGCCAATTCGAAAAAGCCATGCTCAATCTTCACACTAACAAATAAAGAAAATAAATTATGAAATGTGGCATTGTCGGATTACCTAACGTCGGAAAATCAACGCTATTCAATGCAATCACTAAGGCAAGCATAGCTGCCGAAAATTATCCCTTCTGTACCATCGAACCCAATATTGGGATCGTAGAAGTTCCAGACCTTAGAATCGAAAAGCTAATAGCAATAGTTATCCCAGAAAAAACTCAGCCAGCCATTGTTGAGTTTGTTGACATCGCAGGTCTTGTTGCTGGAGCCTCTAAGGGTGAAGGTCTTGGTAATAAATTTTTAGCTAACATTAGAGAAACAGATGCCATTGTGCACGTAGTCCGCTGCTTTCAAGATGACAACATTGTTCATGTCTCTGGCAAAGTAGATCCTCTCTCTGATATTGAAGTCATTAATACAGAACTTATTTTAGCGGACATGGAAACTGTAGATAAAACACTTCATCGCGAAAATAAAAAAGCAAAATCTGGAGATAAAGAAGCTATTCAGCTGGTTTCAATTCTTACAAAAGTTGCAACACACCTTGATCAGGGAATATTGGTTAAAAATTTAAATTTAGATCAGGACGAACTTAAACTTATTAAGCCGCTTTGCTTAATCACTGTGAAGCCTGTCATGTTTGTAGCTAACGTGAATGAAACAGGATTCACTAATAACCCTATACTGGACTCACTTCAAGCATTGGCTCAAAAAGACAATCTTCCTGTGATCTCTATTTGCGCGAAAATTGAAGCTGAAATTGCTGATCTAGAAGATGAAGATAAAGCGATATTTCTAAGCGAGCTCGGTCTAGAAGAGCCAGGTCTCGATAAAGTTATTAGATCAGCTTATACGCTATTAGGTTTGCAAACCTACTTCACAGCAGGTGTAAAAGAAGTAAGAGCATGGACTGTAAAAAAAGGTGCGACTGCTCCTGAGGCTGCTGGTGTTATTCATACAGACTTTGAAAAAGGCTTTATTCGTGCAGAAGTTATTTCTTACAATGATTTTATTACATACAATGGCGAGCAAAAATCTAAAGAGGCAGGAAAAATGCGCTTAGAGGGTAAGGAATATATTGTTCAAGATGGGGATGTGATGCATTTCAGGTTTAATGTATAACGATCAATCTTTGACTTTAAGTGCTTAAAAAAATATAATTCAACGCTTCGTTTGTTTCAAAAAAAGGTGATGTAGCTCAGCTGGTTAGAGCGCAGGATTCATAATCCTGAGGTCGAGGGATCGTGACCCTCCATCACCACCATCTTTTAAATATTTAATTCAGTTTTATACGGCACTCTTTCATTAAGCTCATTTGTGTATTGATCAATTCCGCTCTTTTCTCTTCTTAAAAAGTCTTTGATTGCATGCTCAAATTTTTCATCAAAAATTCTATGAAATGAAAATGTGTTGAAAGGCTCAAAACCCCTTGCCATTTTATGCTCGCCTTGTGCACCGCCTTCAAATATAGAAATCTTATTTTCAATACAAAATTCTTGGCCCTGGTAGTAAGAAAGTTCAAAATGCAAACCAGGATAAAAAGATTTAGAACCCCAATATCTCCCATACAATTTTTCATCATCATGAATAAAAAATGATCCTGCAATAGGTAGGTCACCTTCGTATGCCAATACTAATAATAAGTTCTCAGGCATACTTTCTCTGATAAGGCTAAAAAAATCTCTTGTGAGGTATGGTTGCGAATGATGCTCTTGATAGGTATTGCAGTAACAAGCATAAAAAAAATCTAAGTCTGTTTCTGTAATTTCTGGGCCTTTTATTTTTTTGATTTCGAATCCAAGATCTTTGATCTTTTTTCTTTCTTGCTTTATTTTTTTTCGCTTGTCATGAGAAAGTTGAGATAAGAATTCTTCAAAATTATTATAATGCTTGTTTTGCCATTTGAACTGAACGCCCTCCCTTGGCATCCATTTTGAATCTTCATGCATGTCTCGCTCGCTCTCATCACAAAATAAAATATGAATTGATGATATTTTATTTTTATAAGCCAAGTCTTCTAATTGCATGACTATATTTTTTTTAATAGATTGGTCTAATCCAAAAATTCTAGGCCCTGTAGCTGGAGTAAACGGGATAGATGAAACGATCTTTGGGTAGTAGTTTTTCCCATATTTTTGATAGGCCTCTGCCCAAGACCAATCAAATACGTATTCTCCATAGGAGTGTTCTTTTAAAAATATAGGTGAAGCACCAACCAGCCTGCCTTGATCAGTCACGGTCACAGGAAAAGGCTGCCATCCTGTACCCTCTCCGATTGACTTTGATGTTTCAAGTGATTGAAAAAATTCAAGCCTTAAAAAAGGATTAGATTTTGTAAGGTCATTCCATTCTTTTTGATTGATATTTTTAAAGCTAGATTGAAATTCTAAAGCCGCCATAGTGATCTATTTTAACGAAGATTCACTAAGGATTAATTTATGGGTGTTTTGTTTTGTGAAGAGGCTTGATTGTTTTTACGTTTGTTGGGTTCTGAGTAGGATTTTTCAAATTCTTTTGCTAATAAAGCCAGCTCATCTAATGATATAACTTCATTTTCATCGAGATCAAGGCGGTTAAATTGACGAGCGACTTGGGGTAAACAGCGAGTTGTTTCTGCTAAATCGAGTGTATTGTCATTATCTTCATCGCAAGCCATGAAGCGAGATTCTAAGCCCTTTAACATCTCCCTCTGTTTTTCTTCAATAAGGCTACTTTCTTTACCTGAGGATTTTGCGAACTCTGCAAGAGCACGTCTAATTCTTGCGCGTTCTTCTGGGGACAATAAGCTACTGTCCTTTAGCTTATTAAGCGCGCCTGATACAGATGTATTAGCTTCTGATTCAACCTTTGGAGATTGGTTGTTTGGTCCGCCAAAAGCCTGGAAAGATATGCCCAGAAACCCAGCAAAACAAAACAAAAAATATCTTAAGAAATTATGCAATTGATTGATTTTTATTTAGAAAGGAAGGTTATATTCAAGCTTAAATGTAAGTAGTTTATTACAAAAAAATGCCAAATTGTTTCCAATTGTAACAATAGATCATTTTTAATTTGATGTAAACTGATAGATTAACTCCAAAATGAACCCAGCAATCTAGACTAATGCCATGGCAACCAATTCAGAATCTATTTTAATAGTTGATGATGATCCAAAAATTAGGGATCTTACGACTAAATATCTCATTGATCAGGGTTTAAATGTTCACGCAGCTAGTGGTGGCAAAGAGATGGATAACTTTATTGTGAGCCATCCTGTGAGCCTCATCATTCTTGATCTTATGATGCCTGAGGAAAGTGGACTTGCTATATGTCAAAGACTGAGGGGGTCTGGAAACTTTACCCCAATTATTATTCTCACCGCGAAAGGGGATGAGATTGATCGCATTGTGGGCCTAGAAATGGGAGCAGATGATTATGTATCAAAGCCATTTAATCCTCGTGAACTTTTGGCGCGCATTAATGCAGTCTTAAGACGAAATGATTTAAAACAAGCGCAGGCCTCAAATTCTGAAAACTTAGCGTTTGGCCCTTTTATATTTAGTTCAGATACAAGAAGTCTCACAAAAAATGGTGCGCCCATCAGTATTACATCCGGTGAATTCGAGTTATTAAAGGTATTTATTGATCGCCCTCGCCAGCCCTTATCCCGAGATCAAATTATGCAATTAGCAAAAGGACGTGAGCTTGATGTTTTTGACAGAAGTATCGATGTTCAAATTTCAAGATTAAGAAAAATTTTAGAAGAAGATCATACGAGCCCTAAATTTCTTCAAACAATGTGGGGGTTCGGATATATATTTGTTCCAGATGGTGATGCTGTAGATTGAAATTCATTCCAAATACACTTCTCGCTAGATTTCTTATTCTTATCGCAACAGTGCTTATCATTGCGCAGGTTGTGTCAATTCGAATATTTGACTATTTTGAAAGAGGCCCCAGAGCTGAAGCAATCGCTCAGGAGATTGAAACAGTTATTAACTTCACAAGGGCCTCTCTGATATCTTCAAGAGAAGATAAGAGACTTGCGCTCATATCCGAGTTATCGTCTAAGGGCGAGATAAGGATTTACCCAGCCTATTATTTTGAAGATATTGAACCCTTACCCCCAGATCCTTTTTTAAAAGTAGTTGCAGGTAAAATTAAAGAAAGGCTTGGTGAAAATACTATCGTGATTACTAATCACTATGGTGTCCCAGGTCTTTGGGTCAGTTTCTCTATTGATCAAGATGAATTTTGGGCGGTAATTCCTACCCCAGGTGACAGAGCGTTCCCATGGCATTGGATCGGCTGGGGCATTATTGTTGCAGGACTTTCAATTATCGGCGCCTATGCAACCGCAACAAGAATAAATCGCCCACTTAATCTTTTAATTCAGGCCACTGAAAAACTTAAGAGGGGTGAAATACCCGAAAAACTTCCTTTGGATAGTGTGACTGAATTCCGCACTATGAGCCAAACCTTTAATGAAATGGCTACGAGTTTGGGTAAGGTAGATCAAGAGAGAAAAGTTCTTTTAGCAGGTGTGTCTCATGACATAAGGACCCCCCTTACGAGGCTCAGGATTGCTATTGAAATGTTGCCTAAAAAAATTGAGGGTGGGCTTAAAAAAAGCATGGAAGAGGATATCTTAGAGATAGATAATATTCTTAATCAATTTATAGATTATGTTCGAGGTTTTAATCAAGAGGCAACAGTTACAACCAATCTCAATGATTTTTTTAGTCATATGAAAAATCAACATCAAATACTTAACCGTCATATTGTTCTTGTGAGTAATTTAAAAATACCAATCTTCTATGACATAAAACCAATCTCATTTAGAAGGTTATTTGATAATCTTATTAATAACTCTTTTTCCTACTCCTCGGGTGAAGTAGTAATCACTATTAGAAAACATAAAGAAAGTATCTCAATTTCTGTTCTCGATGATGGCCCAGGTATTCCGCCAGATCATATCCAAAGACTTCTAAAACCCTTTGAAAGATTTGATGTGATATCAATAAATAAAAAACAAGTAGCTAATAATCGAGAGGGTTGTGGGCTTGGATTAGCAATCGTTGACAAAATTACTGAAGCTCATAATGGTAAATTAGTAATCTCAAATCGAGCTAAAAAAGGTTTAGAAGTGAAAATCATACTGCCTTTAATTAGTGAAAGCTAATTAAACCAATTTAATTTCTTTCGAAGTTTGACTACATTTCCAATAATAATAAGAGAGGGTGATTTTAATTTTTCTCTCTTCACCTTTTGAACAATATTAGAAAGAGCTCCCGTGATCACTCTCTGTTGAGAGGTTGTGCCTTGTTCAACAACGGCGATTGGTAAATCTTTAGGGGCGCCATGTTTTACTAATTCAACACATATTTGTGAAAGCGCTAAAAGGCCCATATAAATCACAATAGTCTGATTTGGTTTAGCTAGCGAATCCCACTCAAGTGTCAATCTTTCATCTTTCATATGCCCTGTAACAAATGTGCAAGACTGCGCATAATCTCTATGCGTTAAGGGAATACCTGCATAACTTGAGACGCCATTGGCAGCAGAAATGCCGGGTACGACTTGAAATGGAATTTTATGCTCCATGAGCATTTCTATTTCTTCGCCGCCTCTGCCAAAAATAAAAGGGTCGCCACCCTTTAAACGCAAAACACGCATGCCTTTTTTTGCTAACTTTACGAGCAATTGATTAATTTTGTCTTGTGGCAAGGTATGTCTGTCTCTTTCCTTGCCAACGTAAATTAATTCTGCATCACGTCTCACAAGATTTAATACATCCTTACTGACAAGCTTGTCATAAACACATACATCTGATCGCTGCATTAAATGGAGAGCTCTAAATGTGAGCAAATCTGGGTCCCCGGGTCCACCACCAACCAAGAAAACTTCTCCCTGTTTTTTTTGTATGCCATTCTTTTTTACCAATGCTATTAATTGCTGAGTACTCATTTTTTTGGTTTGGTTGAGAAACTGCCTGACTAAAGGATGATCAATAAAATTTTCCCAGAAGATTCTTCTCGATTGCGTAGTTTCATATCGCCCTTTGATGCTATCTCTCATGGAACCCATGATAGATGCAAGCTTGCTAAAGTTATGAGGAATTAAGGCTTCAATTTTTTCACGAACAAATTTAGCTAATACAGGAGCATTGCCCTCGCTAGAAATTGCAATTAATAAAGGTGATCGATCTATAATCGACCCCATTGTAAATGAACAAAGCGCAGGCTCATCAACTACGTTGACTGGAATATTAAGGGCTTGAGCAGTTTTAGAAACTAGAGAATTAACTTTTTTATTATCAGTCGCTGCAACAACAAGTACCGAATGAGTTATATCATTTTTCTCAAAGGACTTTATTTTGACTTGAATTTTTTTTAACTTTTGATAGTGCTTTAATTCAGTACATAATTTAGAAGCAATGACAGTAATCTTTGCATCAGCCTTAAGAAGCATATCAATCTTTCTTAAAGCAACATCCCCTCCCCCAATAACCAAAACCGGCTTATGTATTAAATTAATAAAAATCGGGAAACTTTTCATAGCATCATTTTACATGTTCATTGAAAGGTAAATCTTATCTAAAATGCAATAATTTACCTGTATTCTTAATCACTTAAAGCCACTATACTTAAAATATTCTAATTTTGATCCACCATCTATTCCTGTAGCTTTATGCTTAAAAAAGTTTTTATTAAAACATTCGGCTGTCAAATGAATGAGTATGACTCATCAAAAATGCAAGATATATTAAATCAGGCCCACGCAAGCTCTAAAACTGAAAATCCCGAAGAAGCAGATCTTATTATTTTAAATACATGTTCCGTAAGAGAAAAGGCTGAAGAAAAAATATACAGCCATCTTGGCGAGTATGAAGCCCTTAAGAAAATTAATCCCAACCTACTAATTGCAATTGGTGGTTGCGTTGGAAGCCAGGAAGGAGAAAATATTCTTAAGCGAGCCCCTTTTGTGGATCTTATTTTTGGCCCACAAACGCTTCATCGATTACCAGATTTAGTAAGCAAAAGAAGATCGGCTGGCTTGTCACAAGTTGATATTTCTTTCCCTGAAATAGAAAAGTTTGATTATTTGCCTCCCCCTAGTTTTACCGGTGCTTCAGCCATGGTTTCAATTATTGAAGGCTGCAGCAAATATTGTTCGTTCTGTGTCGTCCCTTACACGAGAGGAGAAGAAATCTCGAGGCCGTTTGAGGATGTATTAGCCGAAGTTGTTCATCTAGCCTCCTTGGGCGCAAAAGAAATAACTTTGCTAGGACAAAATGTGAATGCCTATCGATCGCTAACTAAGAATGGAACGCCTGCTGATCTGGCTTTACTTATAGAATATATATCTGAGATTGATGAAATTAAACGTATTAAATTCACAACAAGCCATCCTAATGAAATGAATGACAGCCTTCTTGAATGTTTTGGAAGGTTTCCAAAACTTGCAACTCACCTTCATTTACCAATTCAATCTGGCTCAGATCGCATATTGTCAGCCATGAAAAGAAATTACACGGCGTTGGAGTATAAAAATATTGTAAGAAAGTTAAAAAAGAATTGTCCTCAAATCTCAATAAGCTCTGATTTTATTATCGGATTCCCCAATGAAACAGACGCAGATTTTGAGCTGACAAAAAAAATTATGGAAGAAGTGCAATTTGACTTCAGTTTTAGTTTTTTATACAGTCCAAGACCTGGAACTCCAGCCTCATATATTCATGATGAAATTCCACATGAGATAAAATTAAAAAGATTGAATGAATTACAATTAATAAACGAAGCTCAAGGCAAGGCGATTAGCCACCTTATGTTAGGGACAAAGCAGCGCATTCTAATTGATGGTCAGTCATGGAAAAATCCAGCTGAAATGGCTGGTAAAACAGATAATAATAGAGTGGTTGACATTAAAACTGATAAATCATTTATTAATCAATTTGTAGATGTAATAATTACTGAGGTAACTTCGAAAAGACTTCGCGGAGATATTATTTAATATGGGCATGGAATTCAATTTACCTTCTGACAGTAATAGACAGCTATCTAATTTATGTGGTGCATTGGATCAAAACCTAAAACAAATTGAAGCGGCTATGGAAGTCGATATTGTAAGACGCGGATCAAATTTCGTTGTCAACGGTTCTTCAAAAAATGTCAAAGCTGCGGCCATGCTTATTCAAAAATTTTATAAACAAGCAGGTGATCCTATTGAATTGGAAGATATTCAATTAGGTCTTGTCGAAATAAATAAATTTGAAGAAGTGATAAAAGCAACTGCAGAAATTAATGAGCTTAAAACAAAACGAAGTGACCTAAGAGGAAGAACACCAAGACAAAATGCATATTTAAACAATATACAAGATTTTGATATTACTTTTGGAATTGGGCCTGCAGGCACAGGCAAAACATATCTTGCTGTTGCAAGTGCTGTGGATGCCATTAACCGAGATAAAATTAAACGCATCGTCTTGGTCAGGCCTGCTGTAGAAGCTGGGGAGAGATTAGGTTTTCTTCCAGGCGACCTAGCACAAAAAGTAAACCCTTATCTAAGGCCTCTGTACGACGCGCTTTATGATCTAGCAGGTTACGATAATGTCCATAAAATGATTGATAAAAGTATTATTGAGATTGCTCCATTAGCTTATATGAGGGGGCGTACACTAAACCAAAGTTTTATTATTCTAGACGAAGCGCAGAACACAACCCCTGAACAAATGAAGATGTTTTTGACGCGGATTGGCTTTGGTTCAAAAGCTGTAATTACAGGAGATATTACACAAATTGATTTAGCAAAAGGTCAAAAAAGTGGGCTGATTGAAGCAAAGAAAATTTTATCCAAAGTTAAGGGTATTGCATTTACTCACTTCTTATCTGAGGATGTAGTCAGGCATCCACTTGTCCAAAAAATTATCAATGCTTATGAAAACTTCGAGAAGAAAGAAAGTAAGTAATTAACTTCAAATGGAATCAAAACCGATCATTGCGATACAAGATATGGTGCATACAAAACCGATATTAAAAAAAACACAATGCCTAAAATGGCTTATGTCTGTGGTTGATAAAAATGCTGAGATAACAATTCGAATTGTAGATAACGATGAGTCACAAAACCTAAACAATATATATCGTAAAAAAAAATATCCTACAAATGTACTTTCTTTCCTTGTGGATGATGAGGTTCATTTAATTGGAGATATTGTTCTTTGCGCCCCAGTCATCGAAAAAGAGGCACTTGAACAATCTAAAAAACTTGAGGCCCACTACGCTCATCTTATTATTCATGGCGCACTTCATTTATATGGTTACGACCATGAAAACAAAAAAGATGCTGATATTATGGAAGCTAAGGAAATAAAAATTTTAACTGGGTTAGGCTATAAAAATCCTTATCTTATAAAAGAGAGTAAATCGCAATGAGCGAATTAAAGAAGTCAAAATTAATCGAACGCCTCAGTCACTTTCTTTTAAGAGGGCCTGAGGATCGCGAACAGCTTTTTGAGTTACTTAAATCGTCATATGAAAAAAATTTAATGGATGCTGATTCGCTTTCAATGATAGAGGGCGTGCTCCAAGTTTCCGAAATGCAAGTAAGAGATATTATGATTCCAAGATCCCAGATGGATGTAATTGATATCTCGCATTCACCGGAAAAATTTATCCCTTTTGTTATGGAAACAGCTCACTCTCGCTTCCCTGTAATTGAAGATGATAAAAATGATGTGATAGGTATTTTACTTGCTAAAGATCTTCTTAAATACTATGCAGGTGATGACTTTGAAATTAGAGACATGTTACGCCCTGCTGTATTTATTCCCGAATCTAAAAGACTTAATGTCCTTCTTAAAGAGTTTAGAGGTAGTAGAAATCACATTGCTATCGTCGTAGATGAATATGGGGGTGTTTCAGGTATGGTCACGATCGAGGATGTATTAGAGCAAATCGTTGGTGAAATTGAAGATGAATTTGATTTTGATGAAACTGAAGACAATATTATTCAAGATAAGAATGGTCACTACAGAGTAAAAGCATCGACAGAAATTGAAGATTTCAATGAATACTTTAATGTCAGCTTTAGCAATGAAGAGTTTTCAACAATTGGTGGCTTAATTATTCAAGCGTTTGGTCACCTCCCAAAGCGAGATGAAAAAATCACTTTTCAGGGATTTAAGATCACAATACTAAGGGCTGATAGTCGTAAACTCTATTCCGTCCTTCTTGAAATTGACAACCCCATTAATAGCGTGTAATTTTTTGAACTAATCGACTTATTTTTTTTCCAAAAGTATTAGGAGTCTTCCATGAAAAAACTATTTTTAGCTATATGTTTAATCACATCGCCATATTTATGCGCTATGGAGATTAGTCCTGATAGAAGCATTCTCCCGGTAGACGAAAAATCCTTTATTGAAGCTATCAGTCGTTTTAATAAGGATGAAATTCTTAAGGCGCTTGGAGAGCCAGCTTCCAAAGAAGATATTAAGGTGAAATCTTCTGAGCAGATTGTAGGGTCCGTCTGGCGATATCACAATATCAATACTGCAGAAGATGGGCGCTTTTATCCTGTAACTGAGTTAGATTTTCTAGATGAGTTTGTTGAAACTGTTGTTTTTCAAAATAGCACTGAAAAGTCTTCATCAACCCCTTCTCAAACTTATCAAATTCAGAAGCCTTAGTTACTTTTAAGGCTTTATTCTTGATAATTCAGTACAATTGCCTTAAACGGCATTTGTATTTTGAATAAACATTACCCCCTCTTCTATTTAGTTATTTCTTTTTGGCTCGGAGCTCTTTCAGTTCTGAGCTTTGCTCCCTTTAACCATCATTTCATTTCTCTTATTTCTTTAAGTGGTCTTTTTTACATCTGGCATAAACTAAAGAGTGCCAGGCAAGGATTTTTCTCAGGTCTCTTTTTTGGTCTGGGCTTATTTGGCTTCGGTATTTCATGGATTTACATAAGTCTCAATACATATGGCGGTATGCCCTCATGGCTGTCCTGTTTGAGTACTTTTTTATTTTGCCTTTTCTGTGCTTCTTTTATTGGTATTACTGGATGGTTTTCTTTGCATCGAAAATCGAGCCTTTTTTTAATCCCATTTATTTGGACATTCTTTGAATGGATTAAAGGCTGGCTCTTCACTGGCTTTCCATGGCTCACCATGGGATATTCACAAGTACCTTCGAGCCCTCTTGTGGGATTCCTCCCTATTATTGGCATTTACGGGCTGACTCTCATACTAACTTCTTTAGCACTGCTGCTCAGCTTTACACTACTCAGTAAAGACAAACGCTCAAAGCTTTTAAAGGTTGGTCTAGTTGCAGCTGTATTGGTATCGGGTCAAATTTTAAAATATATTGAATGGACTGAGCCTACAGGTGAACCTATATCTATATCGCTTGTTCAAGGCAATATTGCTCAGGATATTAAATGGCAAAAAGAAACTGTTATACAAACGCTACAAACTTATCAAAAGCTTATTCAAAAAACAAAAGGTCAAATTATTCTTCTGCCAGAAACTGCTTTACCACTCCTTGTCGAATACATTCCGGAAACATTTAAAAAATCTACCTTACTTCATGCCACAAAACAACGAGGTCACCTTCTTATTGGTGCGATTGAACGCCAAGATACAAAATACTTTAATGTAGTATTAAATTTAGGCAATGATTCATCTCAAGTTTATCGAAAATCACATTTAGTGCCATTTGGCGAATTCATACCATTAAAATTTATCTTTACATATATTTATACGCATTATCTTAATATGCCTATGAATGACTTATCTAGGGGCGGTAATCGGCAAGAGCCCATAGCAATTGAAAATCAGAAAATTGCTTTTAATATTTGTTATGAGGATGTTTTTGGCGAAGAAATTATTCAAGCACTTCCTTCTGCAACAATTTTAGCCAATGTCAGTAACGATGCATGGTATGGAAGATCTATTGCAGCCTATCAACACTTGCAATTTTCTCAAGCAAGGGCGATCGAAACAGGAAGAATGGTAATTCGCTCAACAAATACAGGTGCCACGGCGATTATTGATGAACATGGTATTGTTAAGAAAATATTGCCCGCATTTACTGAGGGCATCCTCGAAGGTTATGTGCAAGGATTTAAAAATACAACGCCTTATGTTTTTTGTGGCAATTGGCCTGTCATTATTTTATGTTTCATTGTGCTTCTTGGTTGGTTCATGAGGCATTCAAAGCTTTTATGGGTATTGAAAAAGAAGTAGAATGCTTGAATTAAAGATCAACTCATTATGCAACTAACCTTTCAAGACATTATTCTCAAACTCCAACATTATTGGGCTAACCAAGGATGTGCCATTCTTCAGCCTTATGATATGGAAGTGGGTGCAGGTACTTCACATACTGCAACTTTTTTAAGGTCACTTGGGCCGGAGCCATGGAAGGCAACTTACGTTCAACCAAGTCGACGTCCAAAAGATGGGCGCTATGGTAAAAATCCAAATAGACTTCAACATTACTATCAGTTACAAGTTGTTCTTAAGCCTTCCCCATTAAATATTCTTGAGCTTTATTTAGGCTCACTCAAAGCGCTCGGCTTTAATCTTAAAGAAAATGATATTCGCTTTGTAGAAGATGACTGGGAAAATCCAACGCTTGGGGCTTGGGGTTTAGGATGGGAAGTTTGGCTCAATGGAATGGAAATTACACAATTCACTTACTTTCAACAAGTAGGTGGCATTGACTGCAAACCGATCACAGGAGAAATCACTTACGGACTCGAACGGCTGGCTATGTATATCCAAGGGGTTGATAATGTCTACGATCTCACATGGACTGATAATTTAAAGTATGGAGATGTATATCTTCAAAATGAAATTGAACAAAGTGCATATAACTTTGAACATAGTGATGTTGATTTTTTATTTCAAGCGTTTACTGCCCATGAAAAACAAGCCAATCACCTCATAAGCGAACATTTAGCTCTTCCTGCTTACGAACAAGTATTAAAGGCAGCACACTCTTTTAATCTTCTAGATGCAAGAGGGTCTATTAGTATCACTGAGAGAGCAGAATATATTGGTCGTATTAGAAATTTGGCTCGTAATGTTGCTAGCAGCTACCTACTAAGTCGGGCAAATTTAGGTTTTCCCTTGGCTGATAAAAATCATGCGAAAGAAATTATTGACCAACTCAATACAAAAAAGATGGTTAAATCGTGAAGTTAGATAATTTACTTATTGAGCTTTTAACCGAAGAGCTTCCTCCAAAATCACAAAAGCAGCTCGGCATTGCGTTCGCAAAAAATATAAAAGAATTTCTTGCAAAACATCATCTCGTAAATGAAATATCTGAAGATTTAATCTTTTCAACGCCAAGAAGAATCGGCTTACATTTAAAAAATGTTAAAGATGAAGCAGATAACGAGAATGTATCAATCAAACTAATGCCTGCATCGGTTGGATTTGATACCTCAGAAAAACCAACTGATGCATTATTAAAAAAATTACATGCTATTGGATTAAACGAAAAAGCTTTGAGTGAGATCGTTAAAAAAAATGAAAATAATGCTGAAATTTTATATATCAATAAAAATGTAGAAGGTGCAAAGCTAAAAAATATTATTGCTGAATGTATTTCTTCAAGCCTCTCGCGTTTACCCATAAAAAAGATGATGTCCTATCAACTTGCGGATGGATGGACGACTGTTTATTTTGTGCGGCCAGCTCATGGATTGGTAATTCTTCATGGGGCCCATATCATCGACGCAAATGTTCTAGGTATTTCATCGAATAGAACAACATTCGGTCATCGATTCGAATCGAAAAAAGAAATAATTGAGATTCAACATGCAGACCAATACAAAGAGCAAATGAAAGCCGAAGGCGCTGTGATCGTTTCTTTTGACGAGAGAAAAGCACTAATTAAAAATGCCTTAAATGAAAAAGCAGCTCATCTTTCAAATCAACTTACTCCTATTGACGACGAAGATCTTCTTGATGAAGTAACAGCGCTCGTTGAATATCCGAATATTTTAGCGGGGGAATTTGAGTCTAAATTTCTTGACGTTCCTCAAGAATGTCTTATTTTAAGCATGAAAGCCAACCAGAAATACTTTCCTTTGATTGATAAAAATAACAAACTAGCTAATCAATTTTTGATTGTTTCAAATATATCGCCAAAAAATTCGGATCTCATTACTCAGGGCAATGAAAAAGTTATCAGACCAAGATTATCAGACGCAGAATTTTTTTATTCGCAAGACAAGAAAAAGCCACTTAAAGAATATCTCTCACAGCTTGCACATATTGTTTATCACAATAAACTTGGATCACAGGCTGAAAGATCCGAGAGAGTTAAAACTATTGCATCTCTGATTGTAAAAAATTTAAATCAAACCAAATTACTCGATGCTGTAATTCTTACATGCGATTTATCAAAGGCAGATTTATCCTCAAATATGGTCGGTGAGTTCCCTGAGCTCCAAGGTATTATGGGAAGATATTATGCGCTTAATGAAAAAATTTCTGATGAAATAGCGTTTGCAATTGAAGATCATTACAAGCCAAGATTTTCTGGTGACACACTTCCTAGAAGCACTGTTGGAGATATCGTTGCCATTGCTGACAAAATTGAAACTTTAATAGGTTTATTTAGTATTGGTGAGAAGCCTACAGGTGACAAAGATCCTTTTGCACTTAGGCGTCAAGTTATTGGAATCATTCGTATTCTTACTGAAAAAAATATTGATCTAAATTTAAATACAGTTATCTCCGAGTCGATTCAGGCAACTAAATTAGCCGAGTCTAAAGATCTTAATTCTTTCATTTATGATCGCCTCTCCAATTTCTTCAAAGATCAAGGTTATGCTGCTCTTGATATCGAAGCCGTGCTTGCAATTGAATCAGGTTTAATTAATGAAATACCTAAAAGATTAAATGCAATTAAAGAATTTTTATTGCTCCCCGAATCAGAAGACTTAGCATCAGCCAATAAAAGAGTTGGCAATATTCTTAAAAAAGCTGATGTTAAATCAAGCTTAAAAGTTAACCAATCTTTACTTAAAGACGAAGCTGAAATTAATTTATATAACACATTAGATTTTGTAGATGCTGAGTCTAGAAAAGAATATATGGGAAAAAATTATTCGGGTTCGTTAAAATTACTATGCAAACTTAAAAATCCGATTGATCAGTTTTTTAAAGATGTTATGGTAAACGATGAAGATGAATCACTTAAAATGAATCGGCTCGCCCTCCTCGAAAAACTCTATTCGGCAATGAATTTAGTTGCTGACTTATCTAAACTTTCTTCTTAAATTATGAAATTAGTCATTCTAGATAGAGATGGCGTAATCAATGAAGATAGCGTAAATTTTATTAAAACGCCTAATGAATGGATACCCATCCAAGATAGCCTAGAGTCAATTGCACTCTTAAACCAATCTGGCTTCAAAGTAGTGATAGCGACCAATCAATCAGGAATTGGCCGGGGTCTTTTTGATGTATCAACACTTAATCTCATTCATGAAAAGATGTTTAAATTACTTTCCCAACAAGGCGGGCATATCGATGCCATTTTCTTTTGTCCCCATAGAGCAGAAGAAGATTGTGAATGCCGCAAACCAAAACCAGGTATGTTAAAAGAAATTGCTCATCGATTTTCTATCAATTTAATAAAGGTTCCAGCCGTCGGAGACTCATTAAGAGATTTGCAAGCCTTCGATGCGGCAGGGGCTCAGCCTATCCTTGTCAAAACAGGCAAAGGAGAAGAGACGCTTGCAAAAGGTGGGTTACCCAAAAATACCTGGATTTGTGAAAACCTTGCAGAGGCGGCACAAAGAATTATTACGGAGTATGTTTAACTTAAAATAATGCTTTATTTAAGATCCATTATTTTTTTAATTGGTATGTGGATTTTTACTATTCCATTTACCTTGGTATCCCTTCTTACATTTCCGTTTCCAGCTCTTACAAGATATAAATTTATTTCAATTTGGGCAAAAACAATGCTATATTGGCTTCGAATTTCCTGTAATCTAAATTTTGTTGTCAAAGGGGAGCAAAACATAGGTTCAACTGCATCGATTGTACTTTCCAAACATCAATCAGCATGGGAAACACTTGCTTTTCAAAAAATATTTCCTCCGCAAGTTTGGGTACTTAAAAAAGAATTATTATGGGTTCCGTTTTTCGGATGGGGCCTAGCCATGACATCTCCAATCGCCATTAATCGTAAAGCAGGACGAAAATCTCTAGAACAAATTCTTACCCAAGGTCTTGATCGACTCAAAAAAGGTTTTTGGATTGTCATGTTTCCTGAAGGCACGCGAACTCATCCAGGACAAAAAGGTAAATATCATATTGGCGGTGCTTGGGTTGCTTCAAAAACAAATACGCAGGTCATTCCTGTTGCTCATAATGCAGGCTTATTTTGGCCAAAAAATTCAATTCTTAAAAAACCAGGAACCATCCAAGTAAGTATCGGCGAAGCTATAGATGTAAAAAATAAAAACCCTGATGAAATTATTAGGCTTACCGAAAATTGGATTGAAAAAGAGGTTTTACATTTAAATGATTAATTTAAAACCTACCAATCTTGAGTTATTTTTACCTAGCGGTAAAAAAATTAAATACCTTCTAAAAAGAAGAAATCGAAGAACCATTGGTTTGAAAGTAGATCACGACGGCCTTGTTATTCATGCGCCTATTCTTATTCCCAGATCTCGTATTGAAGAACTTATTGCGCCAAAACTTGATTGGATTCAAGAGAAGCTCTCCCTTCAATTAAGCAAGAAAAAGAAAATCAATTGGAAAACAGGTGAATTAATTCACATTTTGGGCAATAAAGTTATCCTTAGTCTCAAGGCGAGCAAAACAAACTCAGTTCTGCAAGATAAAGACATACTCCATGTCCATACGAATCGTGTGAATGATCAAATCCATTCCGCTAAGCTCGTATCAAAATGGTTAAAAGAAAAAGCATTGAAAGACTTTGTTCGAAGAGTAGAAGTGTTTAGCGTTAAACTTAATGTTCATCCTTCTAACGTTTACCTTTCAAATGCAAAATCTCGATGGGGAAGCTGTAACTCTAAAAGAGAAATTAGACTTAATTGGAGGTTAATCCAAGCACCTCCGCATATTATCAATTATGTGATTTGTCATGAATTAGCTCACCTCAAGGAAATGAATCATTCAAATCGTTTTTGGGAAGAAGTAGAAAAAGTCCTTCCTGAATATCGCTCATCAGAAAAAGAACTCAAAACGCTCTCAAGCGATTTGTATCTTATTGGTTAAATAAGCTTTGCGAGGTCGCTCGCCAAATCTTCAGGTTTTTGTCCGTGACTTGTATGAAGCTTAATGCTTCCCTTCTTATCAAGCACATATAAACCTGCGCTGTGATCAATCGTATAGCCAGATTTACTTCCATCATTCACTTTTTGATAAAAAA
>Ga0208966_1000070_pt1 | contig 30756 bp, 51 predicted proteins | sample GreLakmeHU45MSRF_FD_187701 | JGI IMG/M metagenome (GOLD analysis project Ga0208966, IMG submission 187701) | Freshwater lentic microbial communities from great Laurentian Lakes, MI, USA - Great Lakes metaG HU45MSRF (SPAdes) | ecosystem: Environmental > Aquatic > Freshwater > Lake | place: Great...
TTGCAGCGGCTGCTTGAGCGGCGTTAGCTTTAGTTGTAGCGTCAGCTGCTGCTGTCGCTACTGATGCTGCGTCACCTGATACTCTAAGAGTGGCTTCTGCTGCTACCTTAGATGTTGCGTCAGCTGCTGCTGTCGCTACTGATGCTGCGTCACCTGATACTCTAAGAGTGGCTTCTGCTGCTACCTTAGATGTTGCGTCAGCTGATGCTGTGGCTTCTGCTGCTGCTTGAGCTGCGTTGGCTTTTGATGTTGCATCTGCTGATGCATTTGAAGCGGCAGTTGCAAGACTTGCAGTAACATCGGCTGCATTAGCCTTTGTTCCCAAAGCTGTTGTAATAGTTGTTGTGTAATTAGCATCGTCATTAATTGCTGCTGCTAATTCATTTAATGTATTAAGAAGTGCTGGTGCACCGTCTACTAATGAATCTACTGCAGTTGAAATTGCTGTGTTACGATTTGAAACTTCTGTTGAAATTGCTGCTGTAAGTGCTGCTGCTGCAGTTGCTTCCGCTGCTGTCTTGGCTGCATTAGCCTTAGCTGTTGCATCTGCTGAAGCTGTAGCTTCGGCTGCTGCCTGGGCTGCGTTAGCCTTTGAAGTAGCGTCTGTTGCTGCTGCAGAGATTGCTGCAGATTGTGCTGCGTTAGCCTTTGAAGTAGCGTCTGTTGCTGCTGCAGAGATTGCTGCAGATTGTGCTGCATTAGCCTTTGAAGTAGCGTCTGTTGCTGCTGTGGCAACGGCTGCGTTGGCCTTGGTTGTTGCGTCTGCTGCTGCTGCAGTTTCAGCTGCTGTCTTAGCAGTTGCAATATTTGTTGTTACTGTTCCAAGAAGTGCTGTGTCTGCTGATGTAGCAAATGCTTGGGCTGCAGATTGTGCTGCTGCTGATTTGTTAGTGGCATCTGTTGCAGCGGCTGCTTGAGCTGCTGAAGCTGATCCGTATGAATCAAATGTATTAGGCTTTACTGTAAGATTGCCTGCACCATCGACTGCAAAGGTTCCTGCGTCTACAGATTTTACAAGAGTGGCACCGCCAACAAGGTTGAGAATATAAGCATTCCCGCCTGTTTCTGTAAGTATGTTTTGGCCATTGATTGTACCTGTAGTACCTTCAACTATAAGGCCCGATTTAATTCTAAAGTTTTTTGTTACTGTTGCCATTTATATGACTCCTCTTGTTGCTTTTTTGTTATGCTTTAAGCGCTGTTCTGACATATCTAACTGAGATTGAACCAGAAACAGGGGTTACTCTTAGACTAATTATACCTGAGTTTTCTTCAAAGGTATAAGTAAATATGCTGTTGCTTGTGTTTGAGATAATGTTTGCTTCTGAAACCATTATGTTTGTTCCATCGTGGGAAACAAGAATCTCTGATGTATAAACATCGGATCCTTTTGTCACCTGAATGTTATATTTAGCGGTTCTCCATGTGTTTTTTGCAAAGGAGTCTACGTTTGTAGGGTTTTCAATACCATAGACTGCTAGATCGTTGTTGCCCTCTAATCCTAAAAGCTCTTGTATTGTATCTGTGCTATTTTCTAGATCATTCAATACTGTTTCAATAGTTGAAACTTTGTATGTTAGTGATGCTGGATCTGTTGAACCGTTTACGCCAACTTTTGTTTCTAACGCTTCAATAGCATCATTTGCATTAGTGTGCTGTTCGGAATGAGACGGTGACGCTAATGTATCTGACCCGCTTGGATTAACAAGCTGATCTATGTTATTTGGATAACTGGTGGCCATGTGACTACCCCCTATGTGTGATTGTGTTACTTAGATAATTATACCGTATAAAACTTTAATGCTACCACTTATTTAGAGGACATGTTGCATCCTGAAGTTTTGTTTTCAATGACATAAAACATCCACATTTTTTGCAGGTTTTAGTTAATTGAATTAGTTCGGGGCAGGCTTTGCAAATATCATATCTTGATTCTGCCAACTCTTCTGAGGCATAATTTGTATTAGGGTTTAAAAAGTCCCAGGGTTTTACTGATCTAAGGTTTTCTTTTTCTTGGTACTTTTCCCACTCTGTCTTTTCTGTCACTCAAGCTCTCCTGGAATTATAAAGTCGCCATCAATATACTTCCAGCCTACACCAATAATTTGTGCATATTTGTGTTGTTCTTTTGTCCAGCCAACTAGTGTTGGATTTGACAATAAAATTGATCTAATTTTTTCTGGGCAAATAAGTGTGTTAACCACAATGCCATCTTTTATTAAGTCTACTGCAAATACTTCTTCAGAAGAATGCTCAGGATTATCTTTAAATTCATCTATTGTTTCCATTAAATCAGAAAACCATCTATCTGTTGCCATTGTTTCTACAACCGTGTCTCCTATAATGAATGCTAATGGCTTGCCACCCTCAATATTATTATCAATTCGGTTTTGTTTTATTCCTGGAGTAGACCAGTTTATTTCTGAATAAATTATCATAGTTTATTATACCCTTTTCAATTCGTTTTTGTCAATTATTATGAGTAACATTTAGGTCTACCGTTTGAAGGGTCTCTTGGTGCAGTACATTGTCCATTGTAATAGCATTGGTAATAATTTGTGCTTGCTGGATCATTTACGTCATAGTTATTACAAGAATAAAATCCAGTCCAAGTTCTAGATACATTGGGGCAACATGCGTTAGTTGTAGTTCCACTTAATGATCCAGCTCTTGCTGAGCCACCAGGACAACATTCTGGGGCAAAGTGGTAGCTGTCTGTGTCGGAAGCACTATAGTTACATATACACGCTGGTGGCGGCGGTGTAACATATCCGCAATTACCATCTTGCTGATACCAGTCACCATATGAGGTGTATGTCTTAGTCGTTGAACAATTATAATCAAATACGCCAGTTCTAACTCCATCACTTAATTTTTCTTTTCTGTAATAAGAAATATCAAAGTACGCAGTTCTACCATATGTACCACTACATTCAAATTCGTACGAACTATTTTGTGTATAATATTCACATCCAGTCCAAGTAATTACTGGCTCTGGCGGAACATATACATCTGTAGTATATGAAGCAGATGAACTAGCTGTTCCTTCTGAGTTTGTGATGCTAGCTGTACAAGAAAAATTTGTTCCATTTCTGTCGGCTAACATAAAGTTTCCGCCATTCCAAACATATCCTGGACCCCAATAATAATCTAAAGTTCCTGCTGGGCTTCCATAACTTCCAACACTAACGTTCATTCTAAGCTCCATAAGGCTTGGGTATTGAGCTGATTGAGTAGCAGAAATGGATGAGCTATTAATTGATGGTGGAGTTGAGGTTCTTATTGTTGTTAGACCAACATATTTTCCTCCGCCTTGAATTCTTGAACCAAGCACATTAGAAAATGGGTTTGAATTATTTGTTGGCCAAATGCTTATGCCTAGGGTGCCTCGTTTGTCTGTTCCTAAATCTAAGTACTTGTTTCCAAATTCAGTTCCAACTGATGTTCCTGGTTCTTCATTGTGCGCTGGAAGTATCAATTCGGTAAAGGCAACATTTGGTCCCTGATATTGAACATAGTATCCGTTTGCACCCTTAGATTTTTGCCACAGCATGTATATTTTTCCGTCAGAAACTGGATAAGCCATAAAGACTGGAATTGTTTGTGGGCCCAATATCATTCCTGGCTCTACTAGATAAGGATCAGATTCACCAGATGCGTTGATTGCATAAACTTTACATCTAATCAAATATCCAACATAATTAAATGGGACATAAGCAGTAGATTGAGTTTGTGCAACAGAATTATTTAATAGTGGTTGCCAGCTGTAAGTAGAGTTTGTATATGGTGCTGCTTCCCAAACATATCTATAAGAAGTAGGAGTATTTTCCCATGTGCCAGTTGTAACAGATAAAGTTTGTTCTACTGCTCCCTCTGATCCAGATGTTTGAGAAAATGCTGGGGCTACAGTATTTTTTGGTACTCCAGTTGAAAATAATTTCCAGGAAGTTCCGTCCCATACCTGTGCAGATTTAGCAGTAACCCACGATGAACCATCATGAATATTTATTTTTTTAAAGGGGTTCCAACTAGAACCATCAAAAATGTTTAGTGGCATCAGAACTCCTTAATACTGAATATATATATCTCCAGCTACATTTCCGCTGGCTGGTGGGGTTGCGCTGGCTCCATAAGTAATCTTATTAACATTTGATCCGCTTATACCGTTAGTATATCCAGTATTTACTGAACCACCTAAAGATATTGATGATCCGTTTATAGTAATTGCACTATTTTGTAGCATTGAATTAGATATAACTGGAACTGCAGAAACAAGAATTTTACCGCTTGAATCTAAACCAGCATATCCATTAGTTTGATTTTTCTCAGACTCTGGCTGATAATCTCCAAGTGAGTTATTAAGTCCATTTCTGGCTGTGTCTGTGTATGCCTTTGCTTCATTAAGAGCGGCAGTTAAATTAATTGATGTAGCAAAACCAGATATAGATGCTCCTGCTGGTATTGTTACTGTTCCTGTAAATGTAGGAGAAGCAATTGGAGCATAAGTTGTAGCTGCTGTTGTTGAAGATAATTTAGTGCCAACCAAAGTTGTTAAAGTTGATGCTCCAGTTTGATCTGATGCAATATAATCTGCAATCTCTTTAAGTGTATCAAATGAGGCTGGTGCTGTATTTACAATTCCTGCTATTGCAGAAGTAATATCTGATGTTCTTGCAATTGTTGATGGTATCGTTGTTTCTGATACTTTTCCGCTTGCATCTAATCCTGCAATTCCACTTAATGCGTTTATTTCAGACACTGGTATATAGTTTAATAAATCTGCGTGTAATTCTGTTCTTAAATCATCTACAGCAGATAGTGCTGATAACAATACATTTGTTCTTGCTGCATTTGTAGCAGTTACTGCTCTGGCGTTTGTAAAATATAAATTAGTGCCTTCTGCAAGATCTGTAGTTGAAGCTAATGAGGATCCGCCTCCTGGGATTGCGGCGATTGCATTTGCTATATCTAGTGCAACTGCAGCTTTGGCTCTTTGGTCTGTAAAATATTTATTTGATCCTTCTTCTATATCAGATGTTGTTAATGCATTTATAGAAGTAGATATTGTATTATTCATGTGAGCACGTAGGATGCTATCTGTTTCAATATCTCCGTTGTCTGCATAATCTTGTGCCGCCATTTGAGCTGTAAAAACTCTATTGGTTGCATCTGCTGCTGCTGCAGCTATTGCTGCCAATTTAGCTGCATCTGCCTTAGCGTTTGCATCTGCTAATGCTGCGGTAATTGCTGTTGCTTGTGCTGAGTTAGCCTTTGTGGTAGCGTCTGCTGCTGCTGCGGCTATTGCTGCAGCCTGAGCTGCATTTGCCTTAGTAGTGGCATCTGTTGCTGCAGTGGTTATTGCTGAATTAGCTTTAGTTGTGGCATCTGTTGCTGCTGCAGTTTGTGCAGCATCTGCTGCTGCTTTTGCATAAGCGGTTGTAGCAATTTGCGTTGTATTTGTGTTAATAGCTGCAGTTGGTGCTGTAGGTACACCAGTTAATGCTGGGGATGCAAGTGGTGCCTTTAAACCAACTGAGGCTGTAAGATTTGTAATTGTATCTGGTGAGTTACCAAGGGCTGCTGCAAGTTCGCTTAAAGTGTTAAGGGTTCCTGGCGCAGAATTAATAAGATCATTTATTTTAGTAGCAGTATTAGTTGCTGCAGTTACTACTGCCTGATTGGCAGAACCAATTGGATCAAATGCTGTTTGTCCTGCTGCAATTGCTCTGGCTGGGGTAAAGTACAAATTTGTACCTTCTGCAATATTTGTTGTTGTCTTTGAGTTAAAGGCAGATGTTATTGCTGACTCTAAGTCTTGAATTGAATTAAAGGCTGGAATTTGTGACAACGGAACTTTACCAGAAGAATCTAGAGTGGCTACTCCATTTGGGCTTCCTGGCTTTAATGCATAAAATTCAATAGCGTTCCATCTTTGGCTTCCATTACCAACTTTAAATTTTAATGTATCGGTTTCAATTCCAATTTCACCATTTAAAAGCAATGGATTGTTTGCTGTCCAGTTTGCTGCTATATCTCTTCTTAATTGAATTTTTAGTGCCATTATGAATTTCCTCCGTCAAGTGATGGTGCGTCAAAGTCTTCCGACCCTCCGCCTCCTGTTCCTGTTTCTACTGTTTCTTGCGTTCCATCAAAAAATCCTGCATCAAATAGTGTTTCTTCTTCAAAAGAAGCTTGACCCAAAATGTCTCCTGGTCTTCCTCCGTCATAGCCTATAACTAATGGAAGAACTAGTCCTGGAGTGTTAGGGTTTTCTAATGCTTTAAAATCAATTTGATTTTGAATATCAATTGTGTGTACATCTCCATCAAATGTGTGAGTATGCATGTAAAACGGTGTTGGGTCTGTGCTAGGTGGGGTAAGTTCTATCCAAGTAGTTCCATTATGAACACGTAAATTTTTAGTTATCGTGTTTATATAAATTTCGCCAACTTGTCCAAAAACTGGGTCTGTTGACAAAGCTAGAAGTCTTAATGGGACTAGCATTTGTCTAGACACGATTAACCTACTACAACTACTCTGTATTCTCCAGCAGCTGGTGCAGAGGCAAAGTTAATAGTTACAGAATTAGCATTTGATCTTTGAACATCTGCTTCTACTTGAGCAAATGGTGTAGCTGATTCAAATATTTGAACAGTTACATCTGTTGTACCAAGATTGTGTGTCACTGTGTAAGAAGTTGCTGATGCACCTAATGTTTCTGAATGCTTTCTAGTAATTGCGTGATAGTTTGTGCCATTGTTTGTTAATGTCCACTTATCTGATGTTTCATTCCATAGAATTTCAACATCTGTTTCTGTTCCACGCTCAACAACAATTCCTGCATCTGTTGTAGGGGCACCAGTAAATGTGCTATTAAGCTTTACCTTATTGTCTTCAATATTAATCTGTGTTGTATTTACAGAATTAACAGTTCCAAGTACATTTAAGTTTCCGCCAACCTGTAAGTTTCCAGTAATTTCTACGTTGTCTGGTAATCCTATTGTTACGGCTGCGTTATGTCCACTATTTGGAGAAACAGTAACTTCATTTGCTGTTCCAATGATAGTTGCTACATAGTCGCCAGTTGTTTGTGAGTCTAAATTAATATCTTTTACTGTTACTACGCCTGCGTTTACATTAAAGTCTGCTGCATCAAATGAGGCAACGCCTTTGTTTGTTGTGCTTGCGTCTTCACCAGAAATTGTTATTGCATTATTTGTTACAGCAACATCAATTCCTTCTCCGCCATTTACAGTTAATCCTTCTGTAAGTAGTGATATTGCAGTTGTGCCAGTATCTCCAGTTATTGAAAGCTCTGTTGCTACATCTACTTCACCAGCAGATGTTAATCTACCTTGCTGATCTACTGTGAATGTTGGTATCTTTGTTTGAGATCCGTATGACCCTGTGCTTACTGCTGTGTTATCTAAATCTAATGTTAATGTTCCTGCTACATCTGAATAAGTAGCAGTTAATGCTGTTCCGCCAAGTACTGCTGTGCTAATAATATCTTGTATAACCTCTGGTGAGGCAGACATTGGCATCCATGGGCCATTAGGAGAGGAAAGTCCATTGTAGTAATACATGACATTGCTTGATGTGTCATAATAAACTTGACCAGATACTGGACTCGATGGTGCAGTTCCTAAGTTTTGAATTCTAGCATTGAGTAACTCATTTTTGTTTAAATCAATGCTAACTAAAAATTTTCTTGCCATTTTTTTATCTCCTTTTTAGGACAGGTATGCTGTCCCCGAAAATGGCTGGGCCATTGTCAATGTTATTTGGTTAATACTATTATAGTCTATTCCCGTTTCTAATAAGTCGCCAGAACTTGACTTAACTGCTACGTTGGGGTGGAACTGCAAATTGTGGTTAATTGATACAGAGTATATGCCATTTACTGGTCCAGTAATTTGGCTCATTTCCCATGAATACATGTAAGATATCTGCTTATCCAAGATAAAGCTTTTCTGTATACTCCAGGTATCTGTAGTTGCAGATTTTGGTCCCCAAAACCTTGTGGTAAGCTGATCAAAATAAAAATCTCCTGGGACTCCAAGAGAGTTTGCTGGATTTCCCTCTCCGCTGATTATTGTTCTTCCAGGGGAACCAGAAGCTCTTACTACTACTAGGGGATTATTTTCGGTTACAATCAGGCGGGTTGCCATTATAGTGTTACCGCCCTATTTAATGTAAAGTATCCCTCTAAAAGTCTTGTTACGTTTACACTTGGATCAACCAATACTAGGTCATAAGCAGATTTTGGATAAAAAAGTTTTTTAGTCCTATCTGCAGAAATAGAAATTGAAAGTTTACCAATTGAAGGTATTATTGTAATACCGTCTTGCTCTGTTAATGTAAATGCTAATTTTTTCCCACCTTGCGTATCTCTAACTTGCATCTTTGCTGTGTGGTGGTTTAATTGTATTGGAGCGTTATCTTCATCAAGGTATTGCAACTCAAAAGTAAACGTTGCATTCTCGTCTACCTGAAAATTTTTTTGAGCTGCCATTTTTACTCCTAAAAAGAAAATACCCTTACACTATTTTAGCATAAGGGCATTCTCAATTGACTAATAATTACTTGGATGTAAATCCGAACTCTTTATTGCTTGGGCTTAATGCCTTTAGGATTACTGGGGCAATTGCTGCTACTCCAGCCGCAATTAAATCCTTTGGATTTGTATTGCCAGTCATATATAGAGCCGTGGCTGCTGCCAAAAATGCTCTTCCGTAAGTTCCTATTGCTGCTAAGATTTGTTCTTGCATAGTTACTTTCCCATCTTTATTTAAATCAGCTTTATCAAATTTTTTGATAGCCATTTTTTATCATCTCCTCGTGGGCGGGGTTGCCCATGAATTTTGGTGTTACCCAATCCTATAAGTTTACCACTAAGCCGAAATATCCACAAGTTCGCAATTGCCGTCTGAGCTGCAGGCTAGAGTTGCATTTGTTGAGGTTCCGTCTTCTGTCTCGTAAAATGATAGATCTTCCCAGCGAATGTTGCTAGGCATTTTTGCCACTAGGGCATCATATTCTTCTTTTGAAATTTCTTGATATGGAGCCTGCTTATAGGTATGCTCTGAATGAGGCAGGAATGAAATACCAGAAACTTCATCAAAGTTTTTATATACCCATGCTCCTACTTCCATCCACTCATCTTCTTTTACAGAAACTGTAATTGAAGGCTTGTGTTCACACCATGCACGTTGATATACAAGCCATATATTTAAATGATCAATTGCTGTCAAGTCATTTCTAACAATTGCACCCTCTGGTGCTTTTACTGGAAACGAAAATACATAAGTCTCATTTGGCTTCATTACATCATCTTCAACTGGAATCCCAACTTCTTTTAAGAATGTTGAAATTGGATCTCCCTTTGAACCACGAACTGTACGAACATAATATGGAGAATGCCAAGGATGCATTCCTGAAGATACCCCGACCAATTGAGATACTGTTCCAGAAGGCTTAACGCATGTGATTGCTGCAGACTCGGGAATCCCAATTTTTCCAGACTCTTCTCTGTTTATTTCTCTTGCTTTTTCACGCAATGTCATTAAGAATGCTTCTAGTGAAATTAAATCTTCTTTACCAGACATAAACTTGTGACCAAATTGCCCAGTCAAAGAAACTCCTAGAAGTCTTTCTTCTTCTGTGTTGTCTTTCCAAATTTTTCTAAGATACTTAAAGTCTGTAAGAGTTGACTGCCATGTACCAAGGATAGTTGCTAGCTCTACCTTGCGCTGAATATCTTTTTTAGTGTCGTTTTCACGCAATACAACTTCTGAAAGGTTGCAGAACTGATAAGGACGCAAGATAATCTCAGAACACGGATTAGTTCCATAATGGATGTCTGGATCTCTGCGACCATACTTTGCAGCTTGTGCCTGTGCTGCCGCTACGTTATAAATACCACGTTCCCCAGACTTGGAATCATATAAAGATTTCCATTCAGCAATGAACTGTTCCATTTCTGGCTTGCGAGAATATGCAACTGAATTATTTGATAATGCACGTTGTGGGCTTTGCTCCCACCAGTTTCCTGACTTAGCTTGTGCCATTTCAATGTCATTAATGTTAGATAAAGAAATCATTGCAGAACGTCTAACTCCACCAACAACTACAACTTCTCCAATTTTGCACATAATGTCATGGCACTCAATTGGCTTAAGGTTTCTACCAGTAGCGTTTTTAAATTTCGCAATAGTAAAATCAAAAAGGTTTACAAGTGGCTGTGGACCAGATGATCTACCACCCATTGTCTTAAGTCTTGCTCCAGCTGGCCTAACTTTAGTAACATCTATTGCTGGAATTTGTCCAGACCATAGCAATGCAAGCAACTCACGGTATGCCTTTGCCCAACCTTGCTTAGAGTCTTCTACTGTAATAACTGTAGTTGATTTTTCCAAAGTTTCTGGGACTGGGGGAAGCTTATTAATGTACTTGTATTCTACTGAGAATCCAACACCTGTTCCACACATAAGAACATACATTGTTTCGTCAAATGATCTTGGAGAATCAACTGGTAAAAATGCACAGTTATATCCAGCAACATTGTCTCTTTCTAATGCGGCTCCAGAAGTCATGACTGATCTCATTGATGGCATTACATTTCTTTCAAACACAAACTCTTTTAATTCCGCAACAAGCTTTTCATTTGGAATGTAATTGTGGTTTTCCTGCAAGTGATTTGTCATAAAAGAAAAATATCTGTCTACTGTTTCTCCCCATGTCTCTCTACGTCCTTCTGCTTCTACCCATTTAGCATATCTGGATAGTGCAATAAAATTCTCATATGGGTTTTCGATAGTATTTTTCATGTGTCGCCTCTTCTTCCGACTGACGGATTGTTTATTTTTTAAGTGAAGTCTAAGTGTATCAAACTTTTTTATAAAAGAAAAGAAAAATAACTTTATGTTGCTTTTTTAGTTAACTATAATATATAATACTCTATATATACATATATATAATATATGTTGATTTTATTTGATTTGCTGACCCCCCGACCCCCCTATTGGAATTATACTAAATAGATATTCTTTGTCAAGACAAAAAGTATTTGACATATTTGCAAACACAATGGTATGATTATAGTTCGCTATCTCTAAAGGAGGAAATGCCAATGGAGAATATAAAGAAAAGTTTAAGCGATATTGTTCATCAATATGCTGCGATAACACTAACAGTAATGTTTTTGTTTTCCAACACAGTTAATGCAACATATGCACAAGCTTTAATAGTACAACCAAAGACAGAAGTACAACTTAAGAAAGAAACCTTAGAGAAGTACAGCAATACTGTTTATAAGCCTTCAGAAATGCTTTCGGACACAGAACTGAAAGAACTACTGGAAGCAGTAGGCTTTGAAGGAAAAGCCCTTAAAACGGCTTGGGCCATTGCCAAGAGAGAGTCTAACGGACGACCTCTAGCATATAATGGTAACAGGAATACTGGAGACAGTTCTTACGGAATTTTTCAGATCAATATGTTGGGTAGCCTCGGCGTGGATCGTAAAGAAAAATTTGAATTAAAGTCAAATGAGTCATTGTTTGACCCAACTAAAAATGCAGAGATAGCGTATTACATGACTAATGGCGGAAGTGATTGGTCAGCTTGGAAGGGTTTAACCCCAAGGGCACAGGAATTTTATTTAAAATTCCCATCAAATTAGAAAGGAAGTGTAATGAAGATACAGTACGTGTCTACTTACATTAAACTTTCGGAAGAGGGCCTTGTTCCCAAGCTTTTATGCCCACAAGATCAAGGCTCTCTTTTATGTAACGGGGATGGAGAATCCCTTATATACTTATACTGCCTTGAGTGCAATTATAAAAATACCTTGGGCTTGTCTAAGTATGAAAATATAGTAAAATTGGTAGATGAACAAAAAAGAGTTTGAATTTGAGTCAGGAATAGTTTCCGAAACGGATGCTATGGGTAGAGAAATATGGTGGTTAGATGCAGGAAGACCAGAAGGCGGAAACTAGTAATCTAGAAGATAACCTACCAATGGTTACCTACATAATGCTACACAGAATTTATGACTTACTATCTATAATTGCAAATAAGGTAGTGGGTTCACAAGATGTTGAAAAAATGATAGAATATCATCAGGCGGGATACCTACTAGGGCCAGTCCCCTCTTTTAAACCAGGAGAAGAAAATGAATAAGACAGACTTTACAGAACTTATGATTAATGAGTTTCAGCTAGCAAACAAAAACGCAATGATTAAGATTGGTATGACAGAAGAAGAAGCAGAAGAAAAAAATGCTGAGTTCTACCCTTCAATTTCATTTTTGCTCGGACAAGTAGCAGAAAAGGTTTTTGAGCAAGACATTACTTTAACAAAAGAATAAACAATATTACGCTAGTTGAGTAAATCCTAGCGTATGCATGAAAATGCACATTACCCCTACGGATCCGCCTCCGTAGGGGTTTTGCATGCTATAATATAATTACTATGGCACCACATCATTTTGCTAAGTTTATGGCAAGCCCGCAGTTTAATCACCAACAAGCGTGTGACAAGAACTGTAAAATTGAGCACAAAAATAAAAAAACTATATCAAAACTTGAAAAACTTATAAGAAGGATGGTAGAAAAATAATGTTTTACGATAGAGAAGATTGCACACGACTTTCATTTTTCCCAGACGATTATGGAACACCTAGCGGAGTATTTTTATTTAAGGGGTTCTATACTGACGAAGAGTGCAAAATTGTAGAAGACGCACTTAAAGAATACAAGTATGACGATGTCTACGAACAAACATTAATTAGCTGGTATGCGGATAAGCTTTCTCCACCAATTCGTGGCCTACACAAACTTTGGGAAAAGGCTAGCGACCTATTGTATCCAGAATATGTTATCCACCCACAAAACAACGTATTAGTTATAAGTGAGCATATGAAGCAAGGTATGTTTACCCACTCAGATTCTCCAGGAAAAGGCGAATGCCACAGACTTTCACAGGTAGATGTATGGAAAACTTGCTGCGAATTAGATTACGGCCTAGTTGCTTACTTTGGAGACTTTGAAGGCGGAGAGATCTTTTACGTAAACATTAATGAAGATGGATCTAAAAAAGACCCAGATGTAAATTCAAAAATATTAGAATTTAAGCCAGAAAGAGGAGACCTAGTAGTCCATGGCGCATTTTCTCCTCATACTCACGGAGTAAAGGAAGTAACAAAGGGAGTTAGATATGCTTTTTCAAACTTTGTTTTAAAAGCAGAAGACAACCCAGGAACTTTTTACAATTACAAGACTCCAGAGTATTACGAGCAGATCAAAGATGTTGACACAGACTTTGAAAAATTTCAACATACCTGGATGCAACCATTAAAGCAAAATCCACAGTTTACTGCAGAAAGAATTAAAATGTTGCAGGCTTCTGGACTAGAAGGAGTAGAGCTAGCAAATGCATTTCCTTTTGACCACGACGAAGTAAATGCTAAAACAGTTTGAGGCTCACTCTAACCTACAAGAAATACATAAAGGGATCTACCTATACAAGGGATTCCTTACAAAAAAAGAATGCTACCATTTTGTAAAACAGCTTTCTTCATTTAAAAAAGATAGCTGGCATAAACACGAAAATGCAGTCCCAGGAGATATATCTGGGGAGTATTGGGATGGCAAATTAAGCATAGACATTATTGATCAAGAGTTTCACGACAAGATTATTAATCTATTTGCCCCAGAATTTTGGATTTTCTCTCATAGCAATTTCCTTAAAATAGATACTGGAGAATCTTCTAATACAGAACATTCGCTTTCACAGAAAATGGAATTATATAAAGAAATCATACCCTATAAAATAGCGGTATATGTAAGTGACTTCGGCGGCGGAGAGATAGTATTCCCAAATATAGGATTTGAGTATAAGCCAGAAGCTGGCGATCTTTTAATATTTAAATCTGGGATAGAATATGAACATTATACTAAAACAGTTATATCTGGTACTAGATACGTCTATATGGACTATTTAATTAAACATCCAGCATATTACATGCCTTAAAGTGCGAAAAAAGTGCGTCGGCGAGAAAGAGCATATCTAGTCAACTAGAATATATGGTTTCACGTGAAACACAATGTGGAGCAATAATACACGGTATACCACAGAAGGGCTACAATGGCCTTTTAAGGACAGTTGAGCCAATGGTGGTCTAGTTGTATAGGTCAGACCTTTTCATAATTTCTTTGGCTATCTTCTTGCCATGCTCTGTTCTTACATGAACCATATTTGAATCTCTATGTATAGAGGAAAGATACTCTTGGCCAAAACTAATATCAATAGGGGCGGGCAAGGAAAGCTCAATACACATTTTAGATAGGTGATCCATAAAGATCTTATATTCAGTTAATCTATCTTCAGGCTCAGACCAATAGTTAATCCGTTTCATAGTATCTGGATCATCCTTAGAAACTCCATATCCTTGGTCTATTGGTGGAACTGGAGTCAAGAAGAATATTGGATTATCTTTGAAGTGATTCTTGGTATTATGTACATAAGCCTCTACTATTTCTTTGGTGTTTTTGTATTTAGGCAAATAGATTCTTATATCACATTCACCCAAATAGGCTATTACTGTGTCCCCGCTTTTTATTTGCTTAGAAAAATTTAAATTATTATAATCAATATTATAGGCTAATCTACCAGGCCCAGAATGAAAATGATACTCAACATCATTCTTTTTATCATATGTAACTCTATAATCTTCTTGTGGATAAGGTTGAATTATTGTATTTTCATTTTCAATTGGATTCCTAGTAAAACATAAAAAAGCATTGTATAAAGGAATACCATGAGAATCTCCAATGAAGTGTATTGATTGTGTCATAAATACAATTATACTCTATGTAAATCCTAGTTGACTAATATTCTATACATGATATAATTAATTTATGAATTACACAATCGAGCCTTGGATAACAAAAGAATTAGACCCAGAATTTCTTGAAGTTTTAAATGAAATTATATCTCTAGAACTTAATTTAGCTGCTACTGAAGAAGAAGAGCTAAAGCTCTGGGATCCCTTTGAAAGATACTACATCCTATGGAGTGCATTAAAGCAAATTGCACACGTTCAAGGAGATTATGTTCAATGTGGTGTTTATAGAGGCGAAGAAGCTTTTTATATGGCAAAGGAATGCAAAACAACACTTCACCTATTTGACTCATTTGAAAAAGTAGTTGCTGAAGACCTTATAGAGTGTGATAATGAGTATTATTTAGAAAATGTATACAAGTGCGATGTAACAGAACCAGAAACAGTTCTTAAGCAATTTGATAATGTAAAAATTAATGTTTGTAGGGTCCCCGCAAATTTTGATACAGTTCAAAACATTGCATTCCTTTATATTGATTTAAACCTATACACTTCAACAAAAATAGCTCTAAATGAGTTATGGTCTAAGATTGTATCTGGTGGTATGGCTTTTATTGATCTTCATGATTCATACTCTTCAGGAGCAGAAGTTGCAGTTAAAGAATTTTTTGAGTCATTAGGTATAGATGTTCAAATGCTTCCTACTGGAATTGCAGTAGTTTACAAACCTTAATCTACGAGTAGAGATGCTCGTCTATGTATGATTCCATAAACTTACTTAATCTTGTATTGTTTGATTTCCCGTGTCTAACCGTATAATGAAATCTTGAATCATCCAAAGTAAACTCAGTCTCTGGCCAATCAATCAATGCGTGTGTTTCTTTGGTTACATAAAAATTATCAGATAGTTGTGCAGAGTGAGTATATCTAGCTCCAGATTTTACTTTTTTAACTGCGTGTATATTCTTTATGTCGTGTATTACTAAATCACCAGCATTTGGTTTGTAGCAAAAATCAAATTCTGGATAACATATTTCTCCACCAGTATAATCATCATTAAAATATAAAATAAACCCAAATCTAGCCTCTACTAAAGCCACTTTTTCTAATTCGGAGTTTTTGTCTATCTCGTTGTTGTATATAGTATTTGCAAAGTTTAAAATGTCGACATGTGGATCAAATCCCATACTCTCATATCTTACAACACAATGATCAAAATCTTGCAAAACAGCATCTGGCATATTTACAGAGTCTAACATTCTTTGTTTATATTGAAGAAAGCTTTTTAGTCCACGTACATGGTCAGTAGTTGTCCAATCAGAAGATAGTATCTCTTCCATAACTGGAACTAGCTCATCTTGAGATAAAAAATTTTCCCAAACATGGACGCCTGGACATAATTCTTTATATTGATCTTTAAGATATCTCATAATAATATTATATCACCACGCAAAAACAAAAGAAGCTCTAGGCTCAGACACTACTACTTGATGAACTACTCCAATAGGACAAAAAATTGCATCTCCTGGGTTTAAGACTATAGACTCATATTCTGCTTCAGATTCAGTTTTGTGAAAATCAGATTCTGAGATATTTTTGTAAATTCTCCATTCAACCTGACCTTCGCAGTGCCAAAGAAATACATTGTGGTTATCTGGATGAATGTAGTAGCCGTTTGCTTCGTTTCCAATCAGATTACATATAACCTTTGGACCACTATTAAGCAATCTGTAGCCAAATAGTTCTGTGAACTTATCCTCATTTTGCAAAAACTTTTTGTAGATGCCAATATCTTTAAAGTCTAGCGCTCCCACAATAACTGGATCTAGTCTGTTGTATGTTAGTATAGTTCCAGAAATACTTCTTGGGTCATCAGAAAATATTTGCTTTGTGCTACTGGAAGCTCTATGCATTAACTCAATAACATCATACCATGTTGGAGATTCTGTAAAATATGATCTAAATACTGCAACCTGGTTTAGATCTATAGCTTCTTGAATTTTCTCGTGCATTTACTTTACCCCGCCCCTTATTAACTTTTCGATGCAATGAGTGCAAAAGTTTTCAAGTATGCCTTTAGCGTTAAGACGCTCAACATATTTTGGATTTTCGCAAAAGTCACACTTCACAGCAATATTCCAATTAAACAATAGACTGCAACTAGAATCATGCCAATTATAGTTAATACTTTCTGCGCTTTAATCATTTTACTAGTATATCATATTCTAGTTGACTAATTTGAATATGTATCTGATTTATTTAATGGATCAGATCCAGTTTGTTTAGGAGATGACTCTTCTGCGTATAAATTCTCTTCAACATAAATTTTTTGATAATCTGCTAATGGCTGATGTAATATTGGGCTTTTTTTAATATCCATATAAAAATCTTCTGGATCTCTTACATATCCAAATTCAGACCATGGCCATTTTGATTTATCGTATTCAGACTTATTGAAATTTATTAATACATCAATACCAGTAGCGTGTGTGTATCTTTTACCGCTTTTTACCTTTTTTACCCCGTGTACAGCTTCTATTTCGTGTATTACAATATCTCCTGCAGCAGGCTTATATTCTATTCCGTTTAATGGATAGCATATCTCTCCACCCTCGTAATCATCATTAAAGTATAAAATCATTCCAAAGCCACCAGTCCAATGCTTTTGGACATTCTCTGTAACATCTGATCCAACCATTAATTTTAAAAGTTTAGCTACGCAGTTTTCAACATCTGAGTGAATTATATGCCCAGCTCCTACTGGCCTAATACTTATCCTGTTCATATCTCGAATTCTAAAGTCATTATCATACTGACCAAATATGGAGTTAATAATTCTTTTTTTGTATTTGTTTAAGCCTTTAATGTCAAAGGAATGCCTAGAGTCAAAATCTGTTCCTGCCGCTTCTTGTTCTGCACACTCTTCCATGATTTCTTTGATCTCATCAGCAGAAAGAAAATTTCTCCATACCCAATTTTGAATACCGATTCTTTCCCATTGAGGACCTAGCTTCATTTTTGAATTACTGTAAACTGTCATAATATAATTATACTGTATTTATTTTCCAGTTAACTAGTATTTAAGATCTTACAAAATGTTAATAAATTTTTAATTTGTATGATACACATATTTGAAATGTCCGTTTTGTATATATAGTCCGCACATACTCTAATGACCTTGAGCGTGAGTGTGATTGACATCACAAAGATTTATTCCGACACGCCCGAGAAAAGGGGTCTAAATGTCAGTCCCCCCTGCTATGATAAAGGTATAAAGAAAAACAAGCGGTAAAGAAATCCGCTAAAGAAAGGAGCAATCAAATGCTCACTCAAAATACACTAGACAAAATTGTCTATGAATATCAACACGGGGGCGTGAAGTCTAACCACCCCGAATTGACTACCTATGAGAGAAAGGCGTTGCTAAAACACCTATACTCTCTCCCTACCTATTGCTCAAATTGCCACGGCAAGGGCGAGGTCTATGTCGGAAATGACGAGGACTTTACCATTGAGCCTTGTGTGGTATAAATCACACTAGCGCCTAACGGCGTGTCGCTTGTAAATGTCAGCCCTATCGGCTACAATTACAGCATAACAACTAAATAAGAATTAGAGCGTGAGCCTAGCAAATAATCCGAAAGGTGAGCCTAGCAAATAACCGCTCAACAACTAACTAACTACTAACGAAAGAAGAACAGATAATGACAATAACATACTCAATATGGGACGGCGCTCAACTACTAGGCGTTGATTTCAAGGCTTCATCAGCAGATGAAATGAATAAGGTCGTAGCAGACCTACAAAAGGTTTCTAAAGGTGTAGTAGCACACCTACGAAAGGTTGAAATGTAATGATGACTAAATGGGATACTATTCAGGCAGATGTAGCGGACGCTTATGTCTATCTAGAAGAAGAAGAAGCCTATAATAAGGCACTAGCAGAAGGCAACATAAGCCTTCTAGATGTAAATGACTTTGATGAAGATGAACTATCTAAATCACTAACACTAGATTGGGATAACTAATAATGATACCTAACGGATTTGAGTTACACATAACTAACGAATACGGATTTGAGTTAGATAGTTTCTTAGGGGCTATCTATCTACCTTGGCACACTATTATCCTTACCACCCTAGCACTAATCGCCTATAAGATTTATAAGAGAAAGAAGAATAAGTAATGAAAGAATGTAAAGTAATCAACTGTAATAATACCGATTTAGTTTATAGCGGTATAGATGCGCTAATGCTAGGCGGGATAGTAACCGAAACCTATTGCTACTCTTGCGCTAATGCGTATAACCAAATAGATAGCGCTATAACACTACTAAGAGATAAGGCTAACGCATAATGACTACTAATCGCCTACTAACTACCGCCGTCCAATTACTACTAGCGGGCGTAACTATCCCGCTACTAATTGCCGTAATCAAAGATATAAAAAATGGGGGACTAAATGACTAAGTCACAATTTGAGAAAGATTTAGATGTCAAAGATAGTTTTATAGATTTACTAAATGACCTTTATCCAACTGTAAAAATCGGTTACTCAACTTTTACACCCGCCGAAATTCTAGAGTGTTGCGATCCCGTTGCGTTTGCGATTGGATTAGTAGAGCATCAAGATTATTTAGCGGAATTAGAAAATGAATAAATAAATAACGGCGTGTCGGCTTGACAAAATCAAGCTGATCCCGCACACAGGCACGGGGTCGGGCGTGTCGTTAAGGGCGTGATAAAAATCACCCTTGAATTTGCGGCGTGTCGATTTGACAGACATATCGGACATATTTGTGTGATTAGTATCACATAGGTTGAGCGTCTTACTATGTGGACTTACTGGCTAGTAATGTGAAAATGTCAGTGGGCTCGTGTATAATGTCTACTATAACAACAACGAAAGAAGGTCAGAAATGAACCTAGACGAATTCAAGGCGCACATTACCGCCACCCGTCAAGCAAGCAAGGCAGAAGCCTTGTCAGTGCTAACTGCTACAATGTCCATAACAACAACAACGAAAGAAGGTGCCACTAATGGCAACTAAACTATACACAATCGAAAGCCTACTTGTAGGAAAAAACTATCGCTCTAATTCTCGCCACTTTTCTGGTGAAATTATTTCTGCTAAGGCTCGCCCTGAAATTTGGTATGGCGATAAAACTGAAGCGTATCTAATCGAAATAAATGCTGGTGGCTTGCGAAATAAATTCGCAACAATCGCAGTAAAGGTTGGTGAATAAATGAAAAGTTTTTCATCTGATGTAATTGACCAAAACGAATTTTATCTAATTCACGATTTGCTATTTTTCTGTTGTGATGAACAACAATTCCGCCACTCTTGTAAAGAACACGGCGAAATTATGGGTTGCTATTATTGCGAATTTGATTACTCTAAAGAATGTGAGTGTGCTGAATAATGGGATACATTGAAATTTTTCGTATGGATAACGAAGGTGCTGGCTGGGTAGATTTATCCGAAGCAACACCCGATGAATTATTCAACATTGAATTAGGTCTAGTCAATGAAGGTGCGTTTGACGGCTCTCTATTTGCGAATGGAGAAAACGAATGAATAAATACACATTTGGCGTTTGGCTAGACATAGACGCAGAAGATGAAGAAATGGCGTTATCTTTATTTGATAGCGTTGTGAAAAACACTTTTGTTTCAGACTCTTATTGTTTTGAATGGAAAGAGGTTGCCAATGAAATCGCAGTCTGAAATTGCTGGAATGTGGATTTGCGATAATTGCGATACTCTCGCCATTGTGTCAGTGGAAACTGATACAATACTTGTAACACAATGTAAATGCGTAACTAAAGAAAGGGAAACTAATGTATAGAATAACTCTAGCCTATGATGAAAGTTCACCTCATTGGTCTTGCGACTATGAAGATGAAATGCAAGCGTGGAAAACCTTTTTTGATTTTGTTGATTGGGGTTTTGCAGATAAATATTCAACTGTAAATATTTATACGCCTTCATTGAAATGCTACACAAAAATATTTTACCGAGAAGATAGAAGGGTGGTCGTAAAATGATGACACGAAAGGACTATATTGCAACCGCAGAAATTCTAAAGTATGCAAGCAATAAAACTCACCCAGCGTTATTTTCTAAACTCGTTCACGATTTTGCAGAAATGTTTGCGAAAGATAATCCGAGATTTGATGTAACACGATTTCACGAAGCGAGCAATTATAATGTTCCTAACTTCACTTCAAGATAAAGTAAAACGAATTCAGGAATTGCGCCGCAGTAATGCGGCGCAACCTGTTCGTAATAAAAAAAAATACACACGCAAGATCAAACATAAAAATAAATTTGACACGTGACGCAAAATCCCGCAGCTATGTGCGGGGTCGGGCGTGTCGTTAAGGGTGTGATCAAAATCACCCTGGAAAGCTGGGCCAGGATTGGAATATGTCGGTCCATTCTGTTATACTTGCCATTCAACCAACGATTGGGCTCCAATGAAACTAAAACGTTCTAATGATAGAAAGGTGGCTAACCTTGTCACAAAAAATGGAAAGCAAGCCGCAATTGCGAACACGTTCGGGCTACCTGCAGGAAAAGACTTTTCTTGTCCTGGTGCAACGTCTATCTGTGAGACTGTTTGCTACGCAGGCAAATTGGAAAAACTATTCCCAGGAGTAAAAACTAATCTGCTACACAATTGGGAATTGCTACGCAATGCCGATATGGATACAATGCTCATTCTATTAGATGAGATGATTGTAGAATTTATCGCCGATTGTGAAAAGAAAGACGCTCCTAAGTTATTCCGTATCCACTGGGACGGTGACTTCTTCAATGATACTTATACATATGCCTGGAAAGTAATTATTGAAAATCATCCCGATATTCAATTTTGGGTATACACACGTGTGAAAGACGCAGCGCTTATTCTAAAAGATGTATCTAATCTATCTCTATACTATTCAACCGATGATGAGAATAAAGAAATAGCATTCGATTTGAAAACTAATTCTAAGATACGTCTTGCCTATCTAGGAAAGACATTCGCTGCAACCGAAGACACAATGAAAGAATTGACTGGCAAGCCTGGTGCTAAGTGTCCTGAAAATATGAAATCAATTCCACTTATTTCTAGCAATGGGTCCGCTTGTGTATCTTGTGGCCTATGTGTTTATGGTAAGGCGGATATTAGATTTTCTGCGAGTAAGAAATAATGTATGAGGTTATCGGTATTATTGGCGGATCAATAGTCATGCTTATATCTATCCTCCCCGTTTTATTAGCTGTGTATGTATTTACTAAGCTATAGCGGCGTGTCGACTTGACAAAGATCAAGTTGGCCCGTATATATAGGGGGTTATCCACAGGGTTATGAAGGTTATCCACAACCCCTGGAATTGTGAGTATTATCACAAAAGCTGCGACACGCCCATAATGGATTAGGTAATGTCAGTGGCTAATGCTATAATACTTTTATCCAACAACGAAAGGCTACAAATGACACAAGTAGAACACTCACTCAAATTCGTAACTGAGTTTGACGAAACACACCCAATCGCACAACAATTTCTACAATTAGAATCACAACGACAAATTGAAATGCTAGAGTCAATGCTAAAAGATTTATTAGTATCTGCTATCCAACCAGTAATTGACAACATAAACGAAAATGGCTCTTACGCAATTCTAAAGGTGGCTAACTAATGGGAAGCGTAACAGCAATCGGATTAGCCGATAGTGTATTAGATTTAGAAACACAATTAGCCTATCACTTACAGGGTAATCATTACCCGCCCGTTCCACTTTCTATGGTGCAACCTTGCATAGATGCTATTGACGCATACTACGATGAGGATTTTGATCGACAGATAACGATGCCTGAAGGCGTATCTTATAAAGGATTAGATACAGCACCCGCTTCCGCTATCATAGACCAACACCACTTACAATTTTGGCTACCTGAGTGTGAGTAGCATCACACAATAACTTTCTCAAATAATGAGATAGGGCTAGACTAATGTCAGACCCCAATGCTATACTATCCACCTAACAAAGAAAAGAGGCAAAAATGACAATAGAAGGAAAACTCTATCAGGTCGGAGATTTATTCACCACCCTGAAGTCAAAAAAGACAGGTGTAATCAAAGAGATACACCCACAAGCATCTGGCTCGGTGCGTGTGCTACTGGAACTACCTAGCAAGGAAACTCGCTGGACTTCAGTATCTGCTAAGACCCTTTTGGGATAATACCTAAAACGAAACAGGGACAGTTTTGAGAGTATCTAGTCCAATGTCGTAAGTAAGAACTCTCCACCTTCGGGTGGAAATGTCAGACCCCCCTGCTATACTAATCAACCAACCAACGAAAGGAAACAAATGAGTAGAGGAAAAGCAATACAGGTAAAGATACCTACTGCTAAGGTTATCAAAGCCTTAGAAACAAAGTTAGCCAAAGTAAAGGCTGACTACGCAAAGCAAGATGAATACGAGGCTAAGTATCAGAAGTCCCGTGAAAAGTGGCAGAAAGAAATTGGCAAGTGGGCTATTGCTAACATAGCCAAGTCTGAAAATCTACGCACCAACTATCGTCAATGGAACAAAACTCTAAATGTTGATTTTGATTTAGTAGTTGATGAAAAAGATTTTCCTGCTGAACCTCAAAAGGACTACGAGGAAATCCACCGCCATACTTACAACGAGATGGTAGAGGAAATGGATAACGCTATCCGTATTCTCAAAATGACAGATGAGGAAGTAGTTAGCACAAGCACTTACAATGCTATTGCTCGTTATCTCTAAATAGGTTTTGGGGGGTTAGCACACAAAGTCTAGACACCTAAACCCAAACAACCTGAGTAAGTTGCCAAACTGCTCTCCCTTCGGGGACAACTACTAACAAAGGTAATACAATGCGTTTCAAAATAGAAATGTTTGATGAAGTAAAAGCAAATGACCTAACAATTTATTCAGATGAAGGTTATGATAACGAAAGCCTAAAAGAACTCGTGTTCTCAAATCTAAAACGATTTGATGGAAATGTAAAAGCGTTCGTGTATGATCAAAAAAATAAAAAGAAAACGTCCGCTGCATTCTTTCCTATGGAAACAGTTAATTACGTAAAGTCCTTAATTAAATAAAGCTTGAGGCGGGAGTATCCGAATCCCGCCTCATCTTATTATTTGAGATGCCCGTAGAGCTGCGGGGTTATCCACAGGTTTAAGTGGGGTTGTGGATATCCCTGGAATTTTGTGAGATTACTCACACGGATCAATTCGGACATATTGTATCTATCTATTGATAATGTCAGTGGCAGATGTTATACTTACAACTAATCAAACGAAAGGAAATAAATAATGGCTCATAATCTAGAAATGGAAAACGGCGAAGTTGCTTTTGCTCTTCGTGGTGCTCCTGCTTGGCACAATCTCGCTAACCGAATCTTTACAAAAGATGAGGAAGTTACAACTAGTCTAATGCTTGATGAAGCAAAACTTTCTAATTGGAATGTTCGCTTATCTCCATTGACCGACCACATTTCAGAATCTTGGAATGATGTATCTCAGGCATCTCTTGTCATTCGTGATAACCCATTCAACAAGGGTGTAGATGTTCTCGCAACTGTAGGCAAGCGTTACAAGCCTGTGCAGAATGAGGAACTATTCGCATTCGCTGATGCAATTCACGATGCCAATGCCGATTGCCGTTGGGAATCTGCTGGCTCACTAAAGAAGGGCAAAGTGGTTTTCGGAACTGTGGACATTCCACGCACAATGGTTCTTGACCCACAAGGCGCTAACGATGAGACAAAACTTTATCTCATTGTATGGACTTCACACGATGGTTCTGTTGCCGTTCAGGCAGCCGTTACTCCTGTTCGTGTTGTATGCCAAAACACTTTGAATCTTGCAATGCGTAATGCTAAGCAATCATTCAAGATTCGTCATACACAATCTGTTGACGGGCGCATTCAAGTTGCTCGTGAAACTCTTGGGCTTGCTCTTGGATACTTTGATGAGTTTGAGAAAGAAGCACAATCGCTTTACACTCAGGCAATTACTGATGCTGAATTCTCTAAGTTGATTCAGACAATTTATCCTAAGCCAGATAAAGATGCAGCAAAGGTTGCACTTACTAAGTGGGAGAATAAGGTTGTGCTTCTTGATGACCTTTATCATAACTCACCAACTAACGCTAACATCAAAGGAACTAAGTGGGGCGCATTCAACGCACTAACTGAGCGCCTTGATTATTATCGTTCAGGTCGTGGCAATTCTGAAACACTAATGGCTGGTGCATCAGGCTTTGACCCAATTCTAACTGCTGAGAAAAACAAAATCAAGAAATTGGTTTCTGCTTTCTAAATAAAAATAAATCCTGAGCAAGATTTAAAACTGCTCACATTTTTTATTGGTCTGTTAGCTCAGTTGGTTAGAGCGCTACCCTGTCACGGTAGAGGTCGACGGTTCAAGTCCGTTACAGATCGCAAAAAGCCCGCAGTATTAAGGGAGAAAAAAGTGTGTTAAGGAACACATATAAAAAGCCCTGGAAAAGCTTGTAAATGTCAGTGGATGCGTGTATAATTCTCGACATGACAAAGTATCAGAAGTACACCTGGGTGTGCACAAGCGATTGTGATGCACTAATTGAATATACATTCAAGGATGGATATGGCTGGCCAGCAGGTGTGATGGACCTCACATGCAGATGTGGGACCGCTTGCACCCTATTGTCAGTGGAAGATGCTACAATACCGTATACAGATACCCCCCTAACGAAAGAGGAAACAATGGAAGAATCAACACCTGCAGTAACAGTTCCCGATACATATAACTCTAATCTATTGGTTACCTACAAAGTAATCCGTGGTTACTCAGATGCAGAATATGCAACTGATAAGGTTACCAGCATTGAATGGGACCTACACAATGGACGTCAAGCACAGAAGCACAATAACGTTCTCCAAGGCAAGATTGATGCGGCTAAAGAAATTATCTGCGAGGCATATGCTGATTCAGATGACCAAGAAACACTTCGTGCAATTGCTGAAGCGCTTTCAATTGAACTAATAAGAGAATTTGAATTTACCGCATCTATCGAGGTTAGCGGAACATATTCATATAACATTCTTGAAAACGATTATGACTTAGACCTTGAGTCAGAAGTTACAGATGCTCTCTTTGCTGATTCACAGAACGGTAACATTGAAATTACCGACCAAGAAGTATGTAACGTTAGTGAGCGCTAATGTATTTTGAGTTGACTGCTCCCGATAGGCTATCTATGGAGATGGCTTATTGGGATGCACAAATAATTGGGCTAGACCCAACTGCATTATCGCCGTTGACTTTCAACATCGGAACTGGTAGTATAGAGAAGGTAAGTCGCATTCGTGATAAGTATAATTTAATTGAAAGTTATACATCAGACTACGAGCCAACAGGATACACAGGGAGATAAAATGTCAGACTATAGAGATGGATTTGATGACGGGTATAAATTTGCTCGTGAAGAGATTATTGAAAAGTTATCAGAGATTGATATCGCAGACATAGACTCTTGGATCTTAGACCGTCTTTCAGAAATGATGGAAGGTGGCTCACTGTGATGGCTGAATGGTTGAAGTGTGACCAATGTGCAGCTCAAGCAATGTGGGAAGCTAAGAAAGATGAGATGTCTTTATTCTTTTGCGGGCACCACAAAAATTCACAGGGTGAAACCCTTGTGGATTGGGCCAAAGAAATGATACAATTACTAAACTACGAGCAGGACCAACAACTAACAAAGGCGGAATAAAATGGGCGACAGAGCAAACTTTGGATTTAGACAATCTAATGGTGAAACAATTGTGCTATATGGACATTGGGCAGGCCACGATATGCTAGGTAATCTAGCAAGCGCTGTGGAAGCAGCACGTTCTCGTTGGACGGATGAATCATATGCAACACGTATATGTGTTTCACATTTAGTAGGGGACCAGTGGCACGATACAACAGGCTGGGGATTAACCGTTAATGGCATTCTAGACAACGAGCACAAGATACCTTTAATTGATTGGTCGACTGGTACTTTCTCTTTACACGAAGAGGCTCCTTGGTCTGAATCAACTGAATATAAGGTCCGTGGAATGCAAGATGAGCCAATGTTTACAATGACATTAGATTCATTTATTAATAAGTATTCAAGGGCTACTGTATAATTAATCTAGTAGGGTGCCCCTATAGTCTCTTAAGGCCAGGGGTTAAATAAAGCAGAGTTCTTTTACTTTCGTTGGTGAACCTCTAGCAGCCTGTACAAGCTACTTGACAAATCGTGATCGGCCCGCAAAAATAAGGGTAGCATATTTTGCTTACGGAAACAATATTAAAAGCCCTGGAATTCTGTGATATTGACCACATTGGATGGAAAATGTGGTGTGACTCACACCCATAAACCATTCCAATTGTCAGTGGTCCATTGTATAATTAAGCCATATCAACGAAAGGATATAAAATGCCAAATTGGTGTTATAACACATTAACTATCCAAGGACCTAAGTCTGAGGTAGATATGATTAAAGATAGATTGAATGCTCCATTTACATTAGCACAAGAGACATATGGTATGGGTGATATTAGTCTTTCAGGCTTCCCCACCAAAATTGAACAGGTAAGTTATTCTAATCCTGTCTTTGCTTTCTTTAATATCCACTCATATAAAGATGAAGGTATTACTGATGAAGAGTATGCCTGCCAGCCTGTTCGTGGTAACTATGATATACAAAATGACCCTGATTGGTTTGCTAAGTCTGTTGCATTCGCTAAGACTCAGAAGGATTGGTATTCTTGGAATAATTCTAATTGGGGAACTAAATGGGATGTAGCCGTCCGTGACGGTGATGAATATCCTGAAACAGAATTGCTTGAATATAAATCAGAAGGTGATGACAACTGGGTTATCTATAAGTATGAGACTGCTTGGTCACCTGCTGTAACTATCTTAACTAAACTATCTAATCTTGTTCCTAACTGCCTGCTTACTTTAGAGTTTGAGGAAGAGACAGGTTGGGGTGGGGAATATGAGATTGTCCGTGGTGAAGTAAAGGAACTAGTTGAATATGAAAATCGTTGTAATGAATGTGATTCATATGACACATTGTCTTATTGTGAGAATGACTGCGGTGAATTCTGTTCTGAATGCGAGCACGGCTCTTGGAGAGACGAAGAGGCTATGAAAGAATGTCAGACCCATATGCTAACATTACCTATTAAGACCTACACACAGGAAGAGGCACTAAATGGCTAGTTTCTTAGAAGATGTAAATCAAATGGTAATTGACGCTGTATATTCAGATATATCGGAGCAACTACTAGAAAGTTGGATTAACTCTAATCTAGATGAAGGGCAATACTATGCTGATAAGCAATTTGCTTGGATGTCAGATGATAAGTTTATTCAATCTGAATTTAATAAGTTCTATAACCTAACAGAAATTGATGAGGATTACTTTGAATAACTATAACTTCGTAATTAAATTAGCAGGTAGTGTAATGGCTAATAATGAGAAAGAAGCACACGAGAAAATTAATCTACATCTAGACGACCTAGGTGAAGTTGATAGTACAAGATATGATTTAGGTTGGCCTGATGTATCTTGGGATATGGAGTATGACTTATGCTAGGTTACACTGCAGAGGATTTAGATCGTATGACTAATGCTGTACACGATGCTAAGTTATTCTATCTTAGGACCCCGTCCGATTTAATGGACAAGGAGCCTTTGAGAAAAGACCTGGAGGATGCGGTCAGCTTTTTGCAAGGACTATGGGCGGAGGGATACTTTGATTAAAGTAGGGGAAAAATGTAGCCATTACTGGGAGTGTTCAGATGTCCCTGGAATTTTTACTTGTCAGTGCTCTATGGTAAGATACTACAATAGAGAAACTGGAGAATATCATTATGAATAAATCATCATACTTCTTGGAGTATATGAAGTTACATCTAATTAGTCTTAACCAGGACTTAGAGGGTGATTACAATGTTCAATCTAAGATTAATATCCAGGGACAAATTATGGCAACCGAACATTTATTGTCAGTGGCGACTGATATAATGAATAACTCTAACGAAAGGGTCTAATATGGAAACTCTATATAAGGATGATGAACTTCCTTTGCACCTCCAGCGCTTAGTTGACGCAGGTGTTAATGGATTAGATATAATGCATGGCGAACTAAAGAATCTAATGTTAATTGCCGAAGAGCAATTGGCTTGGGCTCAGTCAATTGAAAATGAGACCGAAGAAGCAATGGATTCAATGGCACGTACAGAGGCAGAGGGACGACTAGATACTCTAGTAGAACTATATAATCTAACATACCAACTATCATTTGCGATTGGAGCACGTAATGAAGCCTGAAGATAAAGATAAACTAAACGAATGTTTAAAGATTCTAGATACAACGGACCTAGGCTTATCCTTAGTTTGGCTATGGACTTGGTCTACCATTAACAACATATTTGAGGATGAGACCTACAGGCATAACGTTACTATCGATCAGATGTGGGACCACCTCTGTGAGGCTGTGGAGGCTGGTATGGGCTTCTCCCTGGAGTACGGGGCGGAACAGCACAATGATGACGTCCTTGACTGGATGTTAAGCCGTGACTACATTGTTGACTCAATGTTTGAAGAAGAGGAAGAAGAGGACGAAGATGAGGATGAGTGATCAGTACATCAATGATCAGTTAAGTAAGGCCCAAGCTTTGTTATGGTCTGGATCTCTACACGAGGTAGACGAAGCTCATAACATTGTATCTAAACTAATACAAGATAGAATAGAACAAACAGATCTAGCATAGGGCAAGAAAAATGGCTTACGGCGACTATTTACAAATCCGTGAAAAGTTGCTATAATAAATAAAACATCTCTTGAAAGGGGATTATCAAATGACAACAAAGCGTGAATATCTAAAGTCACAAGGCATTACAGTTGGCGTCCGTGGACGTTTCTCGGGAGCTGCTAAGGTAGCTTTGGCGGAAGCTACAGCAAAGGGCATTACATTTACATCAGAGGCACCTGTTAAGAAAGCGAAGTAAAACTTGGGACGGGGTTAGGGCTTCGTTGGTCCTTGACCCCGTCTCTTATTTTTGGTACAATCAATAGTTACAAAGACGGAGGGCGGAAATGGCTAAAGCAAGTTCAATAGAAACTAAAGCAGCAGAGAAGGTATTGGAAGCAATGGATAGTCATTGGTTCAATCCAGTAATTATGGCTAGAGAATTAGTCAATGGTTGTGGATATTATACTCAATCAAAGGTAATGGAACTATGTGTAGAAATTATCAAACAAACGGCGGGACAATTTGATAACGCTTGGGAGGAAGGAAATACATCAGAAGCCTTGATGATGGCAGATAGACTAAATGACTATATTGCTAACTTTGAACCAATCAATGCATAGATCAAACTAATCTAATATAGCCCAATATATCCACAGGATCTTCCACAGGTCTTGTGGATATTTTTTATGTGTGGGCATGTGGGCAAAATTATTCGTTTACGACCAAGCTATAAAAATCCCTGGAATTTCCATAAGAATCTATTAGATTAGATATATTATCATATAAAACATATAATGAATTAGGCATAATATAGCCAAAATCTGTCAGAATTTTATATCATTTTGTTATACAAATATGTTGACAATGTGGGCCAAATATGCCTTTTACGACCCTATTGACAATATCCCTGGAATATGCCATCATATAATGCATATGCCCCTGTTGACATTACGATTACGTTATGATACTCTCATGACCCATTACATAGTATTGTTTAAATAGATATAACTATAGTATATGATAGGTAATCTATAGTATATATTCTCCACTATGCTCCACTTTACTCCACTATATAAGCCTTCTAAGGGCTATATGAGACAAGGAAAACG
>Ga0208966_1000071_pt1 | contig 30688 bp, 58 predicted proteins | sample GreLakmeHU45MSRF_FD_187701 | JGI IMG/M metagenome (GOLD analysis project Ga0208966, IMG submission 187701) | Freshwater lentic microbial communities from great Laurentian Lakes, MI, USA - Great Lakes metaG HU45MSRF (SPAdes) | ecosystem: Environmental > Aquatic > Freshwater > Lake | place: Great...
CACCAGACGGCCCTCATGACACCGGTCTTCCAAGCCCAGAGGGCGTCCATGACGATCATTCCAGCAAGGAAGGAACAGACGCCGACGATGATATTCAAGGTCATTTTAATTTCTCCTAGTTACTACCCATGATTTACCAGCAGTCCACAGCACAGTGCCGTCAGACTCGCACTCCTCTGGCCCCGCCTCGCGGTAGCCCTTATCTCGCAGCATCTCTGATTCTTCACGATCAGACACCTCGTCCATCTCTTTCTCGGTCTGCCTATCCTTGCGACACGCTGCGATAGCTAACTCCTTAGTTCGACCAACTCCATGACAGCAACCATGCGTTGCTTCCCAGTTGCCGCTGCCACCACGCATCTCATAACCCTTGTACATCTTCATCACTCACCTCCTCTAAGTTTCAATCGTAGTTCTTCTGCCGTTTGGGGGGAAGATTTCGGGCCGTTGGACTTGAGCCAGTTTTCGCACCAGCCAGGGATAAGAATCTTCTCGGCAAGTTCTTTGGGAATGAGCAAATATCGGCCACCGCAGTGGCCAAAACTCGGGTCAAAAATAAGGACGCATCCTTGGAGCCTGTCGCAGTCTCCGATGATTGTTTCTTCCTGGTCTTCCGGCAAGTAGTGCCGATCCTCCCCCGAAATCGTGTTGTGGTATTCGCCACAATTGATTTGGTCGATTCCGAGTCCGCGCATGAGGTTCGCAAAGTCTTCGCGCCAAGGGGCCATCTGGTAGAAGATTTTGGTCAGTTTGCGGGTCGTTTCCTTGTCGAAGTTAATCATTCTTCTTTTCTCCTTTAGTTCATATTTTCATGGGATGTCAAACTGGGGGCTTTTGTCCAATCGAACATTTCCCAAAAACCACCCGGCAAGGTGTCGTTCATGGTGAAAAGATGGATTGAGTCGGTCTGAAGGCCCATCCTTTCTGCCTCTGCGGCAGCCAGTTCATTCGGGCCGGTTGAACAGCATGAGCAGACAGAGGGCATCGCCTCTCCTGCAAAGACGTTGAAAGGCAGAAGACATGAGAATCCATCTTCGTCTATTCCTGCCGCAACGATCTTGTGTGTTTGAAGCATTTTCAAGCCTTTCGTGTGTCAAATTTTGATGGGTTTGAGGTGGACATCATTCCGAAGTTCCTATTTTGACCTTTCAGTAGTTCTTCTGCCGTTTGGGGGGAAGATTTCGGGCCGGCACATCAGGAAATCATTTTAAGGGCGGGATCGCACCAAACACGGCAATTCGCTCCACCATTTCTTTGGGGATATAGATGAGTAATCTTCCTCTCCGGTGACGAAGACTCAGACGCCAAAAACCTTCCTTGTCATACTCCCACCAGGCCTGACGCTCGCTGGATTCGCTCAGATAATCCATCTTGAACCCACGCTCTTCAAGCCAGTTCCTCGTATTTTTATTCGGCTTCCAAGGGTTTTGAGGCCAAACCCCAGCCTTACCCATTTCGTCCCTGACAATTTCTTCTAGGACGGCATCGATCATTTCGTCGCACCTTTTGAGGGCTTGTACGCCCAGTTCGCATAGAAGGACTCCCGCTGGCCCATCACAAGGCGGGCGAGCCTCTTGAGCTCCTTGGTATGCCATTCGCAGTTCAGGGGCCAGTGTTCACCCCAGAAACAATCGTCAATCCTCCGGAACTCCTCGGCATTTCCATGGATTTTCGCGCATTCGTCGAGAAAGAACTTCTCCGGATCTTCGACCACCGGGATGTTCTTGGGTTCGTCCTCCTGTTCCGCCTTTTCCTTTCGGAAGTCGTGGAGGATGTTGACGATGTTGGCGATGGCGGACTCCCGGACGGGGTCGCAACCGCAACATCGCGTCTCCTGCATGCACAGGCGGACCAACAGGTCGGAGAATTCACCCGCACTGGGCTCTTCCTTCATCTGGAAGAGCGTGTATTCAAACGATAGTTTGCTCATTTTGACCTTTCAGTAGTTCTTCTGCCGTTTGGGGGGAAGATTTCGGGCCGGCACATCAGGAAATCATTTTGTTCATCTTGGAAGTCAGAGCCTTGATCTCTTTTGTCTTGGACGCGATCTCTCTCTTGATGAACTTGATCTGGTCTTTTGTTTCCTTCTTCGTCAACTTCCTCTCGGCGTGCTCCTTGATGCCGTAGAAGTCAAGGACAAACTGGCTGAGTGTGGCAGCGTCGTTGATTGCCTCCTCCTCCGCCTGGTTCCATGCAAATAGCTCCGTCCAGGGAGACCTCGCCGCTGCGGGAATATAAGGGCGGCAACTCAAATCCCAGCTCTCATCACACTCGTAATCTTGGCCTTCTTCAGCCTCGAAGCGGATTGAGTGGTCATTCTTCTCAACAAGGAGGGCGATGATTTCCTTCATACATGAATCCATAGAATCAGACAGATCAGTAGCTTGCCCACCCAGCCTCCCACGTTCGTCCTTGATGCTAACCATGGCGTGCCCGGCGGCCTCCTCGTAACTCATGCCGTTCTTGATGGCGGCGTAAAGTTCATTGACGATGTTCTTTGTCTTCATTGTCTTCATTGCTGGTTCCTATTTTTACCTTTCAGTCCTTATGCCGCCTCTAGTACCATTTCCTTCTGCTTATTCAGGCTTTCCGCAAACTTCCCAAGGAACTTGACCTCCTCCTCGTTGGGAGGACGGTTGCTCTGGCCGTGAGACTGAAGGACCCTTCCATCCCTGACCTGCACAGTCACGAGAGACTTTTCCAACTCCTCATTGGAGCGGAGGAAGAGGATCGCAAACTCGCCGTTCACGACTCCCTCGATGTAGCTGGCGACACAGTGGTTGAGGCTGGTTCCCTCTTTCACGATGAGATCAAGACTCTCGGGGACAAGGACGCTGAACTTCTCTCCCTTGTATTCCATTTGCTTCAGGTTTTCCCGGACCTTCTCGTACTTGCCGGAGAGAACCTTGCTCTTGTTGACCTTGTAGTTCTTGGCCGCGATGTCATGGGCGGTCTTGAGGTAGCGGGGGTACTTGTCAAAGTCCCGATCCATATCAAGGCTCATGCGTGCGTAGTCGTTGAGCAGGTCCATTCCCTCCAAGTTGTGCTTGCCCATGTGCTGGGACAGGCCTTGGTTGGGCAGGTCCCGGAAGATGTATTCCATGAGCCTCTTCTGGTCGTAGCCGCAGGTCGCAAGGCGTTTCATCGTCTCCTTGAAGCGGTCGAAGTAGTACGATTGCATGGTGAAGGCGTACCTGTGGTTCTCCCACACATAGCGGAACAGATCGCCCATTTCGCCACGCACGAAGGTGCGGTATTGCTCCATGTAGTTGCCAAGGATGAACTCGCGGCTCTCGTCGCCCGCATAGACGTCCGCGTTTTGATTGTAGGGGTCTTCCTCACGCAGATACCGGGGATGGGCACGCTCGCTGACGTGCTGGAAAAACCATGCGTCAAGGTTGTCGTCTCGCATCTCCTTGAAGGAAACGATCTTGTCCCCTCTGAAGACGCTCTGGCACACTCGGTCAAGATTCATCTGATTGACGAAGTTGTTCTTTGCGAGGCTCTCCACCGGAGCGATGACCTCGGCACGGCACAAAGTCTCCAACTTGTTCATCTTCCGCTGGTAGCGTACATGGGCTCCGTTGCGGCGTTGGTTGTCAACACGTTCATTGATCCATTTGGATAGGATTTTGAAGAAGTTGGAGACCCATCCCTCCTTGGACTTGGACTCAATGAAGTCAAAGAATTTATTGTGGCCGGGCTTGATGACAATGGGGGCCTGACCTACCGGCTTGGGTATGTCGCCCCACACGATGTTCTTGAAGTGGCTCTCGCCAAACTCCTTGCCGGTATCGCCGTGGTAGAACTTGAAGTCAAATACGCACCACGAGAAGTCGGTGCCGTTCTCAAAGGCGAATACAACCCGCTTGTCGTCTGCGGAGGGGATGACACAATCCAGGTTCGCGTAGTCGGTCTTGTTCTTGGTGGCTCGCATGATTTTCTCCTTGGGTAGGACTATGGCCGTTTGGGAGGATGTTTTTCGGGGGATGTCCTCTTGATTTGGGAGGCTCCCGGCCAGCAATGCGTTCTCAACAATATGGTTGGGGACGAACAGCGTCGTGGTTCCCTTGTCCGTCATGAAATCCGCGACTGCAACATGACCTTCTGGGGCGATCTCCACATAGCGGTAGTGCCTTGAATACTTCCATGTGACGCCGAGCCGGGTAAGGTAATGCCTCCAGGCAGCTCGGGCCTTGATGCGGTCCTCGCCTTCAAGCTCGCCCGGGCAAATAAATTCCGGCTCGAAGTCGGGATCGTTCGTATCGTTGGCGAGCAAATACGGCTCCACGGCCTTCGTGCAGACCATATCGCACATTTCACTGAGGATTAAGGTTAATTTGACGATGTCCATGATTTTCTCCTTGGGTAGGACTATGGCTGTTTGGGAGGATGTTTTTCAGTTCACTACAAACTTTTCAAAGATCGCCCAGAGGGATTCCTCGTTGGTATCCCGTACTCCTGACCAATCGCCTTCCATTGCCATATCGGGATAGTCTGTCATCTCCGTGACATTCCAACTCGTCCACATTGTGAGTTCTCGGATCGCCGCAAGCACAAGCCATGCGGAGAAACTGCCCCCCATCCTCTTGGAATTTCCCTCGATGTGTAGATCGTATTCCCGGTCGCTCTTCCGCGATACGGTGTAATCCACCCATACCTGCCTATTTGCCAACTTGGACACAAGTTCAATTTCGTTCTTGGTCATGGTGGGTTCCTTTCAATGTCAGAACCGTTTGGGGAAGTGTTTCCTAATGGAATCAGGCATCATCCTCATAAATGTGATAAGGCACTTCCTCGTACTCTGATTCGCATGGGTTCTTGGTGATAAAGTAATTAAGCCGGTTGACCATGTGATACCCGCTGACGATGTGCAGGTTCCCGTCATCGCCTTCCACCAAGGTCCACACCCTAGCGGGTTCAGAATTGGCTATGGTCAGCACATATTCCAGTTCTTCCCCGTAGGTTTCAAACTTATCCTCTACAAATTCACCATCTTGTTTCTGAGTGAATGTGTTTTTGATGGGTTGATACTTTTCTTCCCACGCATCTAGCTTATCTGGCATTGTTTTCTCCTTGTTTGCGTTTCCCGTCAACATCAGAACCGTTTGGGGAAAGGATTTCCTATTCAACTCCTATCATGCCTTCGCTCGCGGCCCTGGCTATCATTCCGCACAATTCTCCCATGTCCTCTCCGCTTCCGGTGGAGAGGGTGAATCCCGTGGTGGGATTTCCCACGCTGTCTGTGCCGGCCTTCACCACGACCTTGAAGGATTGCGCAGGAAGGCGGCACTCGTAGACTTCAGCGTCCAAGCCGTCCTCGTGCGTCTTCTTCAGAGTTGCGATGATCTCCCAAACGCCGTGCTGGAAGGTCTTGGGTGGCTTGTAGGCCGCGCCCAGACTGAGAATCTTTTCCCTTGCCCCGTATCCAAAATCAAACATATGGGTTCTCCTTGTCTCCGTCACACTGTTTGGGTGATGTTTTTGAACTCTTCAATGTAACTCTGAAGACCTCTGTGGTCCTCCGAACCGGGCTGGGAGTTGAGGATGAAGAAGTTTTCTATCTTCTCGTCCAGCGGTCCCTTCAAAACCTCCCGGGCGTACCTCATGGCAACGAACATGCGACCCGGCCGGGCGAAGATTTTGAACTCCGTCTCCGGCTTGAACCTGCCGTGGTCGTGTGCATGATAAAGCGCCCACTTCGAATCCACACTCACAAAGAAGTTGTCGGGGAGCTTCTTGCCCATTAAATAATTCAGAATGTATTTCATTTCGGTCTTGGTTTCGGTCGAGATGTCACTCAAGAGTCCTCGCATTGCGTAGGCCCGGTCAATCTTGTGGTCCTCGCCGGTGCCAAAATCCTTCCCCACGACTTCGATTAGATCAACGATGGTTCCCACCCGTGCGTCCACCTCAATCTTGGGAAGGTCAGACACACAATCTTCATCGTAAACGTATTCCTCGTTGATATTCCAGCCGTTGATGGCTGTCGGACGCACATAGTCGAAGTTGTTGTTGTCGTCGTACTCTTGTGTGACGGAGAACGAGATTTCCTCGAGCTCAGGGATGTCCTCGAACACCGCACGGATGAGCTGGTCGTCGGTCACTACGTTCTGGAGGATTCGGCGGATGTCATACAGCTTGTTGAAATTAAGCATTTGCGCTCTCCCTGACTATGTTCTTGGGTTTAATGTAGTTGCTTGCCATCATCCTGACGAAAAGCCGTTTGCCGTCCGTTTTACAGATCACACCCCGATGCGGGGTCTTTGAATCATAGGAAACCATCGTCTGATCCGGAACCTCAAAGGCTTCCCTTCCCTCCATGAAGTTCTCGAGAAATCTGTTCTGACCCTCACGGTCCGAAGGGAGTTCGTCAATCTGGGGTATTTGTGTGGGGAACTGGGTTCTGTTTGGCCCCTTCGCCCAAAGGACATACTGGTTGTCCCTGTCTAAGTCCCCGTCCAAATGCCATCGTACGTCCCGGCAGGTTCTGTCGCCCGGGACACATTCCTTCACGATGAAATCAACAAGATAAAAATTGTACCCGCCGGGCAGGCATTTTCTCATTTCCCCGGCCAGGTCCGAGAACTCCGGGAATTTCGACATGAACCTTGGGAGATTCATGTCCTTCACAAAGATTTCATCGTGGTCGGCGACGCAGGTTGTTTTTTCTTGAATCTTCATCTGATTCCAACCGTTTGAGGATCTAATTCCTGATGTCGTTTGCGATCCTGTTGAACTCCTCGCACACATTTGCGGAAACCCCGAACTCGAGGAGCTGGGCGCTGAACTTGTCCAATATCCTGACAAAGGTCTTTCTTGCTCTATCGTCTGGATTTCCTCCCCGTTTGATCCTGGCAGTTTCCGCCTTCATAAGGTCGGAAATTGCCTTGAGCTTGAGGGTGAAAGTCTCCTCGAGTCTGTGTTCCTCGATGATGTCACTCAGAAGGTAATCCATTCTGGCGTTTATTTCTTTGTTCATCGTTCCTTCGATCAGGGAAGATAGCCTAAAACAAGAACCTTTTCGGCCATATTTTTCGGAACAAGAAGCTCGGAGTCGCTTTCGGGACTGGATATGCAAATCACTTTGCCCTTCTCATTGAAGCACTCCTTAACCCAAGCATGAACGCCTCCGCGATCTCGCATTATCTCAATATTGTGTCTGTCACAATAATCAACCCACCAGTTCCCCCGAGCAAGTTCTCCCTTGACCGACATAAGACCGCCGGCCGCCTGCCACTCACACTTCAGGGCATCGTATTTGGCACTGAAAATGACCTCGAGCTTCTTGACCTCGCGCTTCCCAAGATTCATGGCTTGCCCTCCGACCCGCAGTCGTATTCCAGAAAACTGGGGACTCCGCTATGGCCGAACAGGGGCTTCAACTTCTTCGACCTGTCCTCGAACCTGCCCATGTCAAATCCCAGGGCGGCACTCTCGCTGCCAAACCCGCTTGTGTGGCAGTATTCGCCGTCATGTTGGCGCTCAAGACGAACCCAGGACTTCATTTCTTTGGAATAATAGGCACTCTTGGTCATTGGATGTCTCCTTCTGACCCTATGACTATTTGGGGGATTCTATTCTAAGTCAGGTGCTTGTCGCAGCAGCGGCAACGGCGGCGGCCTTCTTCATCCTCTCGTTCTCGGAGGACAAACTTGCAACCGCGCTCTCGAGCCTGTTGATCCCCCTGATGATTCTGTGGATTTGCTCGCTCTTATCCTGCTCGTACGTGTTGGCGGCAAGCCTCTTCAGCTCGGCCAAATCTTCCTGCGAAATAAACATGGGAACCTTTTGTTAAAGAAGTACAGGATAATCTAGCGTGCCGGCTTCCTTTTCATTATCTCCTGGTACTCTTTCTCCCATTCCTCGGTGGGAGTTGTGCCGGTTGGCTCCCGGAACTCGTCGATTACGGGGCTATAATCACAATCCTTCCGGTAGGGAGGCTCCTCCCACTTGTAGTCGGCGGTATCGAACGGACACCGATCCAAATCGCCGCCCCTGGCGATGAATTCTTTGAGAAGACGGTCGTAGTCTAATCCTTTAGACATGGATGAGAGTGTGTGTTGTTTGTAATGTCCCAGGGCAAGAAAGTGGCTTCAGTCTTACACAAGCCACAAGTCTACGGTAGCCGGTGAAGGGATTACCCGCGATCCCACAAGCCGGCGATGTATTATAGAGGATTAAAGGCCTTGCTTCTCCAGGGGTGCCTTGCTGGGATATGGCCCGCCCTTCGGCGTGTACTCCCCTTGCCGGTATCCGTAGATGACCCCAAGGATCTGCGTATCGGTCAGTCCTCGGCGCCGGAGTTCATCCTCGGCCACCTTGTCGGTGCCGCCGCTTTCGCCGTAACGGTACTTGAGCCTCTTGCTGCTCATCTTGCTGATGTCTTTTTCAGGTTTCAATGTCTTTGCCTCTGTGGGATATGGGCTATCGAGGGCTCGAACCTCGGACTTCCAAATTATGAGTTTGGCACTCTAACCAGCTGAGTTAATAGCCCCTTTTATTCTACTTGTTGTTTATTTCTTTCTAGTTCAGGGATTGCCCACGAAGGAATCCCGACGGTATCTGGGAGCGTAGAAACTTTGTGGCGGATGGACTCCATGATTGAGTCTGATGACCCAAGGTCGGCATCTAGATCTACCTCGGGAGGTGCGGGATCATTCCCGACAAACACGCAGCCCACGAGGACGCCGAACGCAACAATGAGCGTGACTAACAGTCCCGCACAAAATATCAAGAATTCCATAAGCACCTCACTTTTTAAGAAGCGTTCCCAATGCCAAGATCGATGGAACCCACAGGCCTACAAAGAGTCCGTATTTTTTTGCGTCTTCTGGGCTGCCTGCCCATTCCGCACCGAGAAACCAGAGCCCGACGCTCAGCAAGAAGCTCAATCCAGAAGCAACCAAGATGGAACTCGTCAAAACACTTTTCATAATTTCCTCAAAATTGTGGTCAAAGACCGTGATTATATCTAATCAGTTCTGTCTTGTCAAGAAACAGACTCTTTGCCTGCCAAATAGGCATCCTCGATGATCTTGTCAAGACCGCACCCAGGCAGTTCTTGTTCGGATCGATTCCAAATCTCCCCCAAATGGCCGGCACGAAAAGCATTGTTCGCAAGTCCCCAAACCACGCCGGCCGCCTTGCCGTCACCAACCTCCAAATAAAGACCCAGTTTATAAGGGACGCGACCGTCGCAGATCTTATTGACCTTCTTGTCGGCATTCTTCTCCCACCATTCGCTGAACAGTCTTGTGCAGATGATTGGGCTTGGCCAGATCAGGGGAGACCAGTGATCAAACGTCTTGGCGATTTTCTTAGGCATGATTTGTCTCCGCGAGTTTTTCGATCCGTCTTTTAGCGTACTTCTCAAGCGACATTTTTTGTTTTGTCATTTCTGGGATGATGGCGCACCGCAGCCAGTTGCGTCTTGATCCCTTTGCGACTGAGTTGGTCTCGTCTTGAACCACCCATTCCATCCATCCGTTCCTCTCGAGAAACTGTTTGAAGTCCTGTTTTTTCGAGAGGAGGAAGGGGTGGACGACGTTGAAGTCGGGGAATTTGCTTTCGAGTTCGAAGGGGTGTTTGGTTGGGTGTCCTCTGAGGCAGTTGAGGAGGTAGCTTTCCACCCAGTCGTTGAGGTGGTGTGCGGTGATAATTGTGCCCTGGGACGCCTTTGAGTAGAAGTTCAGTCTTGCGTTCCTGCACTCTGCCTCGGTTTTAAGGCCGATTCCGATGTCTGTCTTGCCTTCTAGTCCCAGGAATGCACACAGTTCCAGGAACTTGTCCTGCATTATTCCGTTCTGGGCGCGGAGGTTGTGGTTGTAGTGGAGGGGTGTGACCTCGTATCCCTTGCTTCTGAGCCACAGGAGGGCCGCCACGCTGTCAATTCCCATGCTGACTGCCATGTGGTAGTGGCGGTCTTTGGGGAGGATTTGTTTGATGACTTTGATCATTCGTGTTCAATTCCATTTGACACAAGATTTTGATTTCGGGTACCATTGTGGTTTGGTGTCCTGAATAAATCAAGAGCTAAATGAAATGATTGCTTTTCTGCTAGTATTGCTTTGCGGCCTAACGGGGATCACCGTGGGAGAGGCTATCAAGTCCTTTACCCCAAGACGAGAAGTTTCAGGGCGACATCTTCGGGAATGACCCAGCACATCTTGAAGTCTTCGTTCTTGAACCCTGGGCCCTCCCATACAACAACCGTGCCTTTGGGGCCGTCGCTATAGTCCTCTAGCTCAGCCCACAGGATTCCGAGTGAGGCGAGCCAATCCTCAAAGTCTTCGTTCTTGAGCCGCTCCCACTTGTCGTTGATCAGGTCGAAGAGTTTCTTTTGCCTGTTGTCCATTTCAGATGGTGCGGCAGCAAAATGTTGAAGATCCAGGTGTTTGTCACGAGGGTAGTGTATCTCAAATCGGTTTGACATATTATGCCTCCGCCTCATTCAACAGTGACTTTCCGCTCCTGGTTCTGTACCGTTTGGTCTTGAAATAGCGCTTCACGTACTCGCTGTCGGGCGTCTTGTAGCTCGCCAGCAGCATGGCATTGTCCAGGTGGTCGGGGAGGCGTCCCTTGCACACCTTGAGAGCGTAGTTCCACATGAACACGGGGCTGATTACGAGTTCTTCCTCGGTCCAGCTGATCCAGTCGAGGTTCACACACCGCTTGATGTAGCTCGCCGCGGCACCTTCGCATTCCGCGAATTTCGGCTCAAATTCCCGGACTCGTCGCTTGCCAAAAGTGCTACTCCAGGCATCAAGGACATACTCGGCCCGTGCGGTCACAAGGTACGCGTCTAAATCGTCAAAGAGAACGCCACTCTGACAGTTATCTTCCCCGGGCCACTTGAGATCAGCCGCCTTGCTCCAGTCCATAGAGTCCCGGAGCATCCTTGAGTGTTCATCCTCAAACTCGTAGATGATTGGAATATCGGTCTTATAATTTACCTTTCCCCAGTCAATATCCCGGATAATCTTTTCAAGTAAATACGGATCGTAATCAAAATCGGGGAATGTGAGCTTCAAGGGTACGAACATGGGCTGACCGAATCGACCGAATCCACGGCCACCCGTTACAACGGCAATGATGTTGATGGTTTTCATAAATACTAGGCCGTTTGGATCTTGATTTATCGAACAGTCGTGGGATTCAATGCCATCTGGACTGGGCGGCTCTCGCAGTATTCATAAACTCCCTGAATATTGACCCTTGACCAGTAGCGTCCTGTGGGGTCGCTGTAGTACCTCCAAGTGCCGTCGTTTCCTTTGCACTGCCAGTTTATGCCCATTCCTGCAATCATCTGTGCTTTTTTCTGGGCTTCTATCTGCTGGTGCTGTATTTCGGCTTGCCGGTGTCTTTCTTGAATTTTCTGGACTAATGGCTGTGATTCCTTGGTCATCTGGGCGAGTCCCAGAAGAAGGCTGACAACAGCCACCGCGATCTGAAGATAGAGCATGATTCCCCTCCTTGCGAACCTATTTGGCAGTTCCATCTGCACTCCTTTCATCGGCCGTCCCCCGGCCTCTACTCAAACCATTTCTTGGAGATTTTTTAAGTGGCACAACTCCGGTGTTCTTCCGGTACGCAGGCTTCTTGCCTCTTGGATTCGATGTGCTCCCGCATGTTCTTCTCCCCGTACAGTCCGGGGCAGTGGTTGGCAAACCACCGGACGATTGCGGGGAGTGCGGCGAGGTTTTGCTGGTCGGCACGTCCGGTCGCGTTGTAGAGGTCGTTTGACAGGACCGCGGTGAGGAAACCGCCCGGCTTGACGCCTAGTTCCACATACCGCATGATGCTGCCGCGGGTCATCTCGGGTATGATCTCGTATTCGCCTTGGAAGTTCATAGTTGGGTTCCTTTCACTGGGGGTAATATGACAACACTTTAGCCGTTTGACTTGTCTTTTTTCAATTCGGTTTTTCTTCAACGACAACCCAAACTCTTGAGTTTCTTCAGACCGGTGGCGAAATTATTTGAGTCCGAAAAAAAGATCTCACATTCGCCCGAATCCAATCCGCTGACTCTCACGCTGTTCGTCTTGTTGTCGGGGACGGCACGGATCAAAGGCACTTCGGAAACGATGGCCCCGTCAATCTCCCTCTCCTCACAAGAGTCCATCATGACCTTGATCTCATAACATACGCTCTTGAATTCCTTATTCATATTCTTCTACCTAAATGGGGTACTGGTGACAACACTACACTTTAGCCGTTTGACTTGTCTTTTTTCAATTCGGAATTGGTTTTTCTGATCAGATCCCTGAGTTCAAACACAAAATCATGGTCGTTGCCGGCGACGGAGATTATTGTCATAGCCTTTTTTAAAGCTTCAATCAACTCTTTCATAGTTTCTTCTTCCATTATCCCCTCCTTGGGAAAGCTGCCCGACTAGGACTCGAACCTAGAACCTAGCGGTTAACAGCCGCTTGCAAACTACCAATTGTGCTATCGGGCAATCGCCGTTATTCTAGCTCAGCCACCTCAGAAATTCAATGAACTTGTTGAAGTCCCGCAGATTGCCCCATCGGTAAAAATTGTTCCTGCCTCCCGTGTAATCCTTCCGTCCCTTGCAGCTCCGGCAAAGGAAGGTGTCTCCCATCAGACACGAAATTAGTAGCCTGTCGTTACGATCTTGTATTTTTGATCCCAGATTGCCCCGCACTTCCTGCAGCCCATCCCGTCGCGGTTGGCCCATGTTTTGCCGTCAAGGACCACGATCTTCTTGGTGGATCCGCAGTAGGGGCAAATCTTCCCATTCTTACTGATGAACTGTTCCTTCGTGATCTTGGGATGGGGATTCTTCCTTTTGGTTCCGTAGAGGGCATCGACGATCCTGTTGAGTACCAGGCAGTCTGTGGCCGCTTCCTCATCCCTCGCCCAGTTATCCTCGTTATCCCAGTAATGGTCGAGCTCCAGTTTGGTCTCGGCGTTCAGCACCATGATTCCGCAACTATCGGACGTGACTTCCACGGCGAAACGCAGGTCGCTTTTGCCGATGCGGATGATCTCCCTAATGATCTCGGGGAGCATATCCTCGGTCATGCACATCTCGAAATAATAGTCCTCCCCGGCCTCCCCGGAGAAGCGATCCTTGATTACCTCCTCAACCGACTTGCCGAGTTGAATCTCTGTAATGATCGGGTGTTTCTTCATGTTCATCATGCCGTTTCGGACACAAAAAATCAGCTAGTTCTCTGGTTTTGATTACTGCTTCCTGGGGAGTTTGTAATCGTCCGTATAGATTTTGAGCTTGCACTCCATTATGGTGAGCTGGCTCTGCAATTCCGAAAGCATCTTGGAATCCATGCTTGAGGATCGGTCTTCAGAGAAGTACTCGTTCAGATTTTCTAGACATCCCCGTATTACCCTGATCTGCTCGTCGTTTCTAATGACCATAGTCCTCTAGTTCGCAGAACCGGCTCTCATTGAGGCTCTCCCAATACCCTTCGGTGTGGTACTCCCAGAGGTTGTCGACGAGAATTCTTGCGGCACCTATTGTAGTTGAGCTGTCGCCGCAATCCACTTCTTCCACATCATCCGGCTCCCAACGGGTCGCGGCGATTCCCTTGAAGTATGAAACCGTCCAGACAGGTATTTCACGGAAGGAGGCAATGGTCTCCATTTCCTTGAACCCGCCCGCCACAACCAGATGGTTGACGTAGATCGCCTTCTCTTCGTCGTCGAACCGGATCTGATCGCGTGGGAAGAACTTCTCCACAGCATCCGCCACAACCCTCTTCAGATCTTCCCAGCTATCCTCACGGAAACTGTCAAGCTTGCCGTCCTGGAGTGGTTGCCAGAGTTTTACCTTCCCTGTCTCAAGGTGGAGCCTGATCCCATACACCTCCACTTCGCCTCCCTCAAGGAGAGTTCCCTGAATCCAGCGGGGTTTCTTCATGAGTCCGACCTGCACAAAAGCCTTGATCTTGTCGCCGGTTTTCATTTTCATTGTCCTCGTGGTTGTCTGAACTTAAATATTCAACCGTTTCCAGGGAGTTTTTTCAATATAGGCATTTCAGTCCATTTGAATTTAATACAATCCTTGGCGCCCGTAGGTACAATTATTCCTGTGTGCCCTCTAGGTCAATTAGTGTTTCTGGATCAAGTAGTTTGACTCTCACCAACATCCTCCGCACACTATCCATGTCCGAATTGCTTCCTCCGACTGACTCCCCATCTTCCAGACACGACTCAAGCCACGCAATCAAACTATTCCGACTAATTAGCCTCAGCGGGACACAATCGTATTCTTTAAAGCTCTCTTCATTCACAGCAACGCACAAATCCTCCAGAAGTCGCCAAGCAGCATCATAATGTTGGAATACTGTCGCTCCGTCGATAAATGCGACTTTTTGCGGGGCAGGCAACATTCTCTTCCACCGGTCCAAATTATTTTCTTCCACCAGCATTGTTTTCTCCAGATAAAAGGTTTTCACGATGTCTGAACTTAAATATACAACCGTTTCCAGGGAGTTTTTTCAATCCTTCACGAAAGTAAACACCACTTCCAAGCCCGCCCTCGACGTGGCTATCGTTACGTCCAAGCGTCTGGGATCTGGTCCTGGAGCGTGCTCCTACGTCGTCGGCGCCGACCCAATTTGACTGGGTCGGCTACAAGGGAGAGAGCACTACGCCGACTCACCTTCCGGGCATCCATGACGAAAGCCAGAACATTCTCCCGCTCGCCCTTGACATAGCCGTTCATCTCGCCATCCATCCACTCGGTCTGGTGAAACTCGAGACCGCACCGCTTGAAGATCTTGAGCATCTTGTTCAAGTTCCTCGGCTCAATTGAATACCCATGGGCGAGAAGCTCGGACGGCTTCTTCTTTGCCTTGGACTTCTTCTTGGTCGCAGTCTTCTTCACAGTATTTTTCTTGACGGTTTTCATTTTCATTGTCCTCGTGGTTGTCTGAACTTAAATATTCAACTGTTTCCAGGGAGTTTTTTCAACATAGGCATCTCAGTCCATTTGGATTTAATTGAATCCTTGAGCGTGCCGTCCGACTGCTTCATTCCAAGCATACCCATGAGCATGGCGCCCGTGCTTTTGGGATTCATTTTTTGGTTAAGCCTGCACATGGGTTGACCCATGCTCTTTAGTAGAGCAGTGCCCTCCGCCGAACGTGCTCCTGTATCTTGCAGTGTCTTGCCCGCAACCTTTTCGGCAGCGCGGACTAGCCCAGTGGCTAGACCTCTGCGACGATACCTCTCCTCAATCCGAACAATCTCTAGCTTGCCGGGAGCCTTGTCGAAGGTGCAGAAGCCAACCACGTGCCCGTATTTGCCGTTGTGGCACACGCACAATACGCAATCCGTTGAGCTAAAGTCGGAGATGTCCGCCTCCGCCCAGTAAAATTTCTCAATCTCTTGATTCATTTTAGTTTCTTTTAAATTTGCCGTTTCCAGGGAGTTTTTTCAATCCTTCACGAATTTTTTCAGATCCTCGGCGAAGAGTCTGGCATCCTCCTCGCAGGTGAACTTAACAACCACCTCGGACTGATGGACTTTGATCTGCCGGCACTTGGCTCTCGATCGCATCCGCTCGACAATGCCATCATCGTCGCCCCAGATTCCCATGACCCACAGAAAACACAAAAAAAACCAGTTCATTCGTTCCTCCTTGGTAAAAGTTCCTATTCATGCCGCCTCCAGCTCGTCCTCCAGTTTGACGGGCGGCTCGCCCATCCACTTCTCCCATTTGATGTTGTGAAACCAGTCGGCAATCGAAGGAATGAAGCCGCAGTCCTCCTTTACGTGCTGCTCGCCGACCCACCGAACGGGAACCTTCCTTCCCGTGCTGATGGTGATGACGTGGCCGAACACCCGCTCGCACTCGAAGATTCCCTGGGCGTGGTGCCTCAACGCACGGTGGCGTGGGTCCGCCCATATCTCCTTGCTGGCATCGAACCAGTCATGGAGCTTTTGATAATCTTCGGGTAATCCGCCCCACTTCTTTGCCGAAGAAAGAGCATGATGATATGGATTTGCCATTTTGATCTCCTCAAGGATAAGACCATTTGTTCAGAGAGTTTCCAGCACTTCGGAGATAGTCTGGTCTCCCCTGATCTGGCCAAGCCCAATCATCTGCACAAGGAAGCCTTTCATGTGCTTCTTTGTCTCCTCAATCTTCTTCACATACCGCTTCTCCCGCCATGAGTTGTCGGCGAAGGCGGCCTTCAATGTAACCTTGGACGAGTCGGGCATGATGATTCCGAACTTGGTGCAGTATTCAAGGATGCCAATCTTGTCCTTGCCCTTTTCCAGAAGAATCTTCTCCGATTCGGGATGAAGCCGTTTACCGTGTGAAACTGCGAGTTTGGCGGCACAGGCGGGGGCGTTGCTCACAAGCCACAACTCCACCTCCTGTGGATTTTCCTTCACCCAGTTGATGAAGTTCGCCACATCGGACTCGCAGAAGGTACTGCCCTTAGTGAAGTTCTTCACCTCCCTGTCAACTAGCCATGAGTAGTTGTAGTTCCGGTCATGGTTTTGGATATGTCTGATCCTGTACCCAACCCTGACGAGCGTAAGGGTTCGGGTCACGCCGAGTTGCTTGATGGACTCTATTTCCTGGTTCATTGTTGTCTCCTTGCTCCCAACACCGTTTGGCCGGGATTATTCGTAGGGATATTCCGGGCCGGCTGGGAGTTCATCCCAAGGATCAGAAGGACAGTCAAGCCACGGTTCTAGGTCGGGAAGGTCAGAACTTATATTCACTGGTGTTCACGTCTGTGACCCGCTCGTGCATGGTGAGGCCGGCCTTCCGCTCTTTCACGTCAAAGTTGAAGGTTCCGTAACTTCCTTCGTTGATCTCCCAACCCCCGAAGTTCTCTAGGATGTCATAGCAGACACCTTCAATCATGGACTGAAGGGTGACATCGTTCTCCCACACCGGGGAACTTGTCTGGGTGGTCGGGTCCCAACGAGTTCCGTTCTTCACCTTGCACCCCTTGATCTTCCGCGTAAGCAGCTTCTCGTCTAGGGAGATTCCCTCAATCTGCCCGCTGTCTCCCTCACCATTGAACTCGACCTCGAAAGAGGCAATCCCCTTCTTCTCCAGAATGTCGAACACAAAATCCTTGGTGTCCCGAACGCGCTCGTCGGTTTTAAGCGTTTTTGGCATTTCTTTTCTCCTTGGTATCTGGACTGTTTGATGGGATATTTTCAGACGCTGCCAACGCGGACTTAGTTTTTCCGACCGCCTCCGCAACCTCCTGCACGGACACACCGTACTCCACATCCTCCACAACAACGGTGACTTTCACGGGTCCGTCGGCATGCTGCCGCGGGAGTTGGCTCACAATATCATCCTGAACTTTCTTGACCCCCGCAGCTACCTCCCTCACCCGATCCTTGATATGGCCGACGGCACTTTCGTCCGCAACCATAGCCGTTCGAATGCAGTCCACCAGGACCGCCGTCGCAACCGGGCCGGCGTCCTTCATGGCGACGATCTCACTGCGAGTCAGTTCCCCGGCATCAAACTTTTCAATCATGCTGTCGAAGGCCGCACGGATGGTCTCCTGCCAGAGAGCCATGCTCTCAAGCCACGGAATACCCGTAGTAGCGGCCTTCTGGTAGTCCTCACCGACCTTCACCGTGCCACGGACGCGAACCGTGAAATCAACACTGTGCTCGCCGACGGGCACATTCTCACGGTCAAACTTCACCCGGCTCATCGCGATCTTCTGAATGTCGTTCATTGTCGTTCTCCTTGTTAAAACTAAATCCGTTTGGGAATCATCTTTTCAGGGCAAATCACCAAGTACGAGAATCTTTTCCGCCAGTTTATCCGGAACCACAAGCATCACAAGCCAGCCCGCAGCATCAATCCCTTCGCTCTCATGCAAGGGGTCCTTGAGAAACAACGCATCCTTCCGCTCGTTCAGAAGCCGAAACATATCTTCGTACATGACATACGCGTGATCCACATCGTAAACCCTCAGGTCTATCCCGTGCTTGGAAAGAAAGTCCTTCCACGGAGAAGAAGTGAGATATTCGTCAAACTGATTCTGCCACCTCTTCTCAAGGATGTCGTATATCTTGTCCGCTATCTCATTTCTTTTCATATGCGTCCTCCTGAATCAGAACCGTTTCAGTCAGGGAATCTCAGTCAGGGAATCCACCCATCACAAGGACCTTCTCGGCAAACTGCCTCGGAACAATAATGAACCGACAACCCGAAGAGTGGGGATCAGGAACGCAAAGGCCCTCACGCAAGCATGAATCAAAGTTCACCATGTCCTGAAATGAATTTTTAATCTCGCCCAGCGACATAACCACGCAGTCGTGACCATCAAGGAATACCACCCACCCCTCATCAAGTGACTGATAGGTCGCCAGCTCCGTACCTGATGGACGGAAGCCTGCTCGTCCAAACATTGGATTCAGTGCAGTGGTTTGCCAATGAACCGCAACCATGCTTTCATAACGTTCCTGGAAGATTCCCTCCAGCCTTTCAATCGAATCATTAGAAACAATCACGACGGCAAACCTCCCAACACAAGGATTTTTTCAGCCAGATCAAAGGGAATCCCTATCTTGTACGTTTTCCTCGGCCTGAATCCGGTCAACACAACCACATCCTCGAACTTGAAAAAACACTCCCTGCTCCTGCGCACCTTGATGCCGGCTGATGCAAGATAGGTTAGCCAGAACTCAGTCCTCTTCCTTCTGAAGTCCCTTTGATCCTGTAGAAGCCCTTGTGTGTAGCCCATTTGGCGAGCCCACTCCTCCTCGGTAAGAAGTATGTCCTTAAACTTCGATTCACACAGGAAGCACAGTCGCTGCAACGTTTTTTTGTCAAATTTCATATCAATTCAACTGTTTGTCGGCAAGGAAATCGGCGCAATTGAAGGAAGAGCACCCAACACAAGAATCTTGTCGCCCAAATCCCTCGGGACGCAGATGAACTGGCCGAGGTGGGAAGGATCACGGATCACATAACCATCCCAGGGAGAAGAACTTAGATGTTCGATCAGTCGGTCCACAGGATCAGACCAGTGTGCCGGCCCGCTCCAGATATATTTGACCCCCAGATCACGGAGATAGTCTATCCAGACCTGCTTCTGCCTCTCCTCACATTGCACACTTAATCCGACAGTGCTAGGGGGAATTGGCACCTCGTCCGAAAGAAGCCGGTACTTAATGCCAAAGATCTTCTGGACCTTCTCGGAAGGCGTGTCCTTCCTGGCCAAGCCGGTGGGCTGAGGAGTAACCTCAACAACAGTATACCCACGGTTATGATTTTCCATTTGATCTCCGAAGTGCCCGATGCAAGGCTCGAACTTGCGACCCACAGCTTAGAAGGCTGTTGCTCTGATCCAACTGAGCTAATCGGGCATTTTGATGGTGCTACAAATTATTCTTATTCGCAAAATAAACAGCAAGAACAACCATTCCCAGAATCGAGATGAAGGCGGGAGCTCCTTCACGAAGACCGCAAAGCATCAGAAACCCCAGGACTATGAGGGTGTAAAAGCCGATGTTTGCAAAAACCTTGAAATCTACCATGATCTACTCCTAGTTAAACATACCATATCAAACAACTTTTTTCAACATATTGACACAAGTCCTTATCGCATAACAACTTACGACAAACAATAAAAAACGATTGTCGTAAGTCGTTATTTGACAATACTTTATGTCACTTTGGCCGATGGGTTGCCCACGACATCGGGATTGCTTTCCGAGGCATCCATGTAGGTTTTGATGTGCTCGTTGCCGGGGTCCTGGAAGCTCTTCAATACCATGTAGGTGTGGATTTTGTCGGGAAGACGCACAGGAGCGAACCCACGGATGACATCAAAGGCGTACTTGCTGGCATAATATTCGTCATCGTACTTGCTGAAGACCTCCTCGATATGACCGGGAAGCCTTCCCCGAAGAACTTCCTTTGCATATCTGTAGCAAAACTTCGTACATCCTTCCGTTCCGTCATCAAGTGCGTTCTCAAGATCCTCAGGGAGCCTCTTCTTCAGGAAACTTGCCCACGCGAAGAGAATATCACTTGTTCCATTGGCCTTCAAAGCCTGCACGAGAACGGGATTGACTTCCTTCCCCATGTTATGGACGGTCTTGATGTATTGGAGACAGCTCCGCGGCTGGGAAAGGAAGAGGTTCTCCAGATTGACATCGAGCTTTCCCACAAAAGTCGCATATTCCGCGAGCGCCGAGGCCGCCGAAATGGGATTCTTTTCACTGCACTTGAAAAATACCCTCTCCCGGTCTGCGTCAAGCCTGATGGTACGCCACTTCTGGCGAACCCAGAGAACAAGACGGCTGGCGGAACGGAACTTCGGAATCTTTTCTACGCTTACTTCAGACATTTTTTGCTCCTAAACACAATCCGGGTCGTCATTCCCATGGAACCATTTCGGGATGCTTTTCCGCATACTTAATATAATCGTTGAGGGACTTCTTCTCGTGTTCCGGCAGCGGAGCATAACTATTCAGAAGAATCATGTTGTGCATCTTCTCGGGAAACCTGCCCTTGATCACAAAGTATGAGTATTCCTTCATCCGGGTCATGCTCTGAAGAAAGACCTCCTCCTCCTTCTCGTTCAGACGCTTTCTAAACAATTGAGCCCAGTAGTATGCGAGGTCGGCCTTCTTCATGATTTTCTTCCAGAAACGACTCTGCGTGTCATCGTTCTGGAACACCTCCCTCCTGATCTTCTTCAGATAGCGGATTCCAAGGACGGGGTTCTTCAAAAAGACCCTCTCCGCGGCCTCGCTCAAACCATCCGGTGAAGCAAAGGAGGTATAACGGAGGGCGGCACTGGGCGTATTGCAGGTGATCGCCTCAATCTCGGGCGACTTGTAGGGGACATAACACCCGTTGATCCTCATGTAGTAGAGGATGTTGGTCAAAGGCTTGGGCTTGCCCACGAACTTCAATACGTCAATCGATAGTTGCATTTGATTCTCCGCAGATTTCACTGATATACATTGACATACACTGTTTGGCCTTGCCTTCCCCGAACGACTCAAGTAGAAGCCCGTTGTGGACAAAATCCGGAAGCCTGCCCTTCATCACATACTTGGCATAGAGATAGGCGCTCTCCGGGTCCTTCACAAAAAAGACCTCAAGTGACTCGGGAAGCCGGCCTCCAAGTATGTTCTTCGCGTAAAGAAAGGCGTAGTAAGGCCGGTTCTTCAACCGTGCTATGACCTTGGGGGAAAGCTTTGCCATTAAAATACCTCGTGAAATTGATTCAAAGAATGAAGGATGGCAATCGGTGTACTTATTAGTATAGGTAGCGACTCAAGCATTGAACCATTTGGGTAAAGTATTTTCAATAAAAAAGACGGCGGAGACATAGTTGCATCCCGGGATAAGGACGAGGTGAAGGTCGCCCAACCAAGATGTCTTATGCCTCCGCCGCCGGAATAATTCCAATAATATACGACGATCCCGCAGGATACGAAGTTCACCTCCAAAAATTATCGCCAGGATCGAACACGATACCACATTCCATTGCGCCCCTGGGCGGAGGCATCACCCGTCAGGCTCATGCCCGAACTCGGAGTGCAGGTGTTGCAGTTGGGAGAGCCGCCATAGCCGACTCCCTCAAAACTCCCGATACAACCCCATACATGGCCAGTAATGTTATTGGCAGCCATGTAATCAGCCTCAGCCCGACATCGCTCCTGATCTCCGACATTGGAGGTATAGGAGTATGTGTTCGCCGGAGCCGACGAATAGGAAGGAGTAGAATAAGTGTTTCCTCGCCGGGGACGGGCATGAGCCACTCCCTGAATCAGAAGACACATAATCAACGCAACAAAACAAGCCTTCATAAAAACCTCCGTGAAGTTGGCAACGGCTGACACGACCGTCGCATCCTATCAAACATCCCCGTGCCGGGATAATTCATTTTTTTCTCTCCAGGACTTGTGGAGGGCGATAAGTTCTTCCTTTGACTCGGCGAATCTCTTTGAGAAATTCATCAGCCGTCCGCTCGTCCGAGAACTGAATCTCAAGCGAGTAGGCTCCCGGCAGAGGGCTGTAGAGGTGATGGGCGAGGATGCGGTCTGAGTTCGCGTCAATGATGTTCTGGAAAGCCGTTATTTCTCCATCGTCCGTGGATCCGGTGAGGTGAACCTGCGGATCCCATTCGTTGTCCTGTTCCCATTCCTGTGCGGTCGGCGCCTTGATGTTGAACATTCCGTCTCCTTACTTAGTCGCATCCTATCAAACATCCCCGTGCCGGGATAAGTTACTGTGGCAGGCGTCCCGTCAAGAGCGAAAAGGCGACGTTGCCGCGAAGCACAAAACCCTCTTCATTGAGATAGCCCACGCCATGCAGAGCCTGCGCCTTTGTTTGCCCGTGCTTCACGATTCGGTTCCCATTATTGCTCGAGTGAACCGGGTACTGAGTCATGTCTCCCTCGCAAAAACCCACGGTAGCTTCCGTCACCCAGTACGCACGAGTGAAACCCTTGACCGCATGGTATGTCACGGTGGCGGGCTTGTTGTCGAGAAGCGTCTCACACTCGAGCGTGTAGCCTCCGTCTTGATGCCGATGAACCTTGCCGTCTGGCTTGCAGTTATTCATTCAAGAGTACAATTCCTCTCTCAAATCAGAAAGATCAACATCGAGATAAATTGGGCCTTTGTCCCCGTCGATAAAATTTTCGTGATAAAAGAAGTCCAAACTAGAAGAGGCAATAAATTCTCTTTTATCATATAAAAGAAGATTGAAAAAATCACCCTCTTTCTCGATCACAAGCCTGCCTGACAGCAGTACGCTGTTTCTGACTGCTCGCATCAACCCACCTGCCAGTGGTTCGTCATAGGTGTATTTTACATCTATTTCGGCAACCATTTTGATTCCTTTCTTGAAATGTCAGGCATCACCGAAAATGACTTCGGCATCCGCGAGTTCAGACTTCTTCCGCCTCGTCCCGTCAAGGCTCCATTTTTTCAGGATCTCCTTGCCCACCTCCGTCACCAAGTCCATGTCCTCGGGGGCAAGGCTCACAACCTTGAAAGGGTGTGCGCCCAAGGCAAGGAGAAAGGCTCTACGAAGTTTCTTATAGCTCGGTTTCCTCTTCATTTCAATCCCTCACTCAGACTCTTGATGAGTCCGTTCAGACCGTCTACGTCAACCAACTTCTTCGTCCGGCTGAGAGCGGGAAGGCTCACGCCGATCTTCACAAGCCTCTTGAACTTGTTGTTCGCACCGCCGGGGCTGCAGTTAAGCTCCTTGGCAACTTCGGCCTGGGTTCCACCCGCGGCATGGACCTTCATCCAGGCGGTCACAAAAACCTTGTCGCCGACGCGCGGCCTGCTGATCTTCATCGTCTCCGACATATTCGCTTCCTTTCAATAAGAAACCATTTGAATGGCCGGTTTTCTACCGGCTCTCATTGTCCACCGCAACCCGCACCACATCACCGAAGGGCGGGTCAACCTGCTGATTCGTCAGAACCCACAGAACCTCAAACTTGCTGGTCGGGTCCTCACCGAAGTTCCCGTAGCCATCAGTGAAAAACACGCAGTAGTCAGGACGAATCCGCTTCTCCACAAGATGACTGAACACGGGGGCAAAGTCCGTACCACCTCCACCCTGCAAGGAAGGAAGCGGCTCCCACGGATCAATCCAACGCGACTCATATACCCCGGCATCACAGTCAAGAAAATAAACCTTGGCATGAAACTTGGAGCGAATGTCCTCCAGTTCTGCCACAGCCTGCTTCAAATCCTGCTCGGACATACTGCCCGAAGTGTCAATCGCAAACGCAATGCGAGGCTGATCCGGCCCAACATTGGATGGAAATATATAAGGGGCATTGAGGAACCGCCGGTTGGGAACACTCCATGTAATGTCCCGCGATGCCTTGCGACTTGAACCCATACGCAACTTCTGACGGAGAGCCTGAAGCCAGTTCACCTTGGGCTTGAGATGACCCATGATGACCCGCTCCATACCCGCAGGCATCGAACCCTGCGTCTTCGCACTTGCATAAGCCTCGCAAACAGCCTGACGGACATAATCCTTCATCTCCGCCTTGTACTGCTCAGAAGTCTTGCCATTGGAGGAAGAAGGCTTCGCCGGCAATGGAACACGACGGTCACGGATGAGAACAACATCGCCCTCGCCCGGCTCCTCGCCTTCCTCGCCTTCCTCGCCCCCTTCCTCATCCGAAATATCAAGGATGAAAACCTTGCCCGAAGTCGGGGGAGGACTCTTCATCAGCTCCTCATATATCCGCTCCGCTGTCATGTCCACATACTTGTCATCAAGGCAAATCTGAATGGGCTGGCCCTTGTGCTGGAAACCCTGAATCAGAAACTCGGGCTTCTCAAACTGAAACTTCAACATCAGGTTGATCGCAAAGTCCGTAGCCTGATTCCACAGAAGAGGATCACGGTCGCCACGACGGCCGCCATGCTCGAAAATAAAGTGACAGATTTCATGGGCGACAAGAAAAAGAAACTGCTTGTCAGTCATCTTGTCATAAAAATCAAGGTTGAAGATGATTCCACCCGACTTGTCAATGCAGGCCGTGTCACAGAAGTGATCCCCCGCCACGACGCTGAACGAACAACGCTCGCTCATCACACCCCAGAAGGGGAACTCCCGGGCATAGGCCAGCATCACAATGTCAAGCATCCGCTTGAACTTGTCAGTACGCGACTTATCTATATTCATGGTTGCGGTCATTTGTTGTCTCCTTAAAGATGAAACCATTTGGGACCAAAAAAATGGACCCCGCCCCCCGACTTGGGCAAACTCGGGAGGACAGGGTCCGACACGCTTTTTCAGGTCACGGTTATAGCACCGTGGAGAATATCAGAATTGGCCTTGATCCACGCCGCAACAGCCTTCGAATGGAACAGCATCGTCTTCAGACTCTCGGAAGCGGAGAGCATGATCCGGCGGTAGAACAGCGAAGCGGGCTCGGGCGAAATCCCCGAAATCACCTTCACACAGTTCTCCACCACCTTGGCAGGATCATCATGCTGAAGAAGATGGCTGGCAACCGCATTTGCAACGGCATAAGCCACCGAAATCTCCCGCTTGTTCTCAACAAATGTCTCCTTGCCATCTACAAGACGGGCGATGTTGGGCAAAGAGGCACACACCTTCAGGTAGGCACAGAACTCCGATGCCTGCGAACCAATGCAGGCCCGAATCTGACTCATGTTGTCCTGACCGGCATTCAACCGCTTGCTCACATAGCACCACGAACGGGGATTGGCCGAAGCCGAATACTCATCCTTGCGGGGAGAAAGCAACGACGAAGGACTGAACGAGATGTAACCAATCACATTCTCATGCACCCCATGCTGCATCGCCCACTTCGTCCAGTGGTGATGGTCCGGACTGTAGTCATAGATCGCAAAACGATCCAGAAGGGCGGCCGACAGCGGATAGGTGTGAGCACGATCCTCCGCACGGTTCGCCGCGGCACAGATGTACCACGAACGAGGAAGCACATGCTTGCCAATCCTGCGATCCAATACCAGTTGAAGGGCAGGATTCTGAACCGAAGGCTGGGCCGTGTTCAACTCGTCCAGAAACACAATCCCCTTGCGGTACAACTTGCCCTCGGAAACAATCCCCTCCTCGGAAGGAAGGAACTCGGGACGAACCCACTCCACCGCAACCGGATTCTTGTTCGCATCCTTCTTGATGATCGGCAGACCACGCATATCAATCGCCTCAAGACTGTTGAGACGAAGATCAATCACAAGATCATCCTCGTCAGCAGCCTGACAAATCTGATCGCTCTTCCCCACACCCGGCGAACCAAACACCAGCAAAGGCTGGTCAACCTGACGGCAGGCACGAACCTCAGCAGTTAAATCACCCGAAATCGGATTGCCCTTCTCGATCAGCGTGTCAGACATAAAAGTTCCTTTGTAAAAAGCGTGTCAACCAAACTCACAAAATCAATACCATCCCACGACAACTTTTTCAATCATCATCCTCGTCGTTCACATCATCATATATGAAACCCCCAGAAGATGCGACCGGAGAAACTTCCGGAACCTTCACGGGAACCTCAACCACGGGAACCTCAACCACAGAAGCCTCAACCTCAACCACGGAACCACCAGCATCCACAATGTCGCCCACAACATCATCTTCAGCCGACACAACCTCCAGAACCTCGCGGAACCGCTCAAGACCTCCAACCTTCTCAACAACTCCAGCAAACCGACCAAGGATCTCAACCGCTACCTCAAGATCCAGCCCACTTGATTCCATAAAACCACGAACCACACAAACATCAGAAGCAATGTCCCGCTCGGGAACAACCTCCCTCAACTTCGCACGAACACAGGAAACAAGCGTCGGACTCACATCAATGCCCTGAGCCGCCAATGCAATAATGCACTCCTTCGGCCTGGCTCCTGGATTCTGATCGTAAAAACGACGAATCTCCTCACTACGATTCACAGACATTCAATTCTCCTAAAATAAAGATCAAACCCATTATACCACACATTTCAAATGCGTAAAGTTCTTTCGCCACAAACACGAACTCCAACCGCATTCTACCAAACCCCACTTTGTGTCAACCACATTCTTTTTATTAGATTGTAAGGGGTGGTTTTCAAAACCATTTCAAAAGAAACTTTCAGGTCAAATCAAAAGGTACAATTTGGTTCGTTTTTGGTTGTGCTCACTGGTCTTCCTCCTCGCACTGACAGAATCCTTCGTCCTCGCCGCATTCCGGGCAAGAGTTTTCGTCCTTTGACGGACCCGCCACGTTGATCACGACGAGGGCGTTCTCGCACCGTGCCTTCACATCGACGTAGAAAGCCACCTCGACGTTGGCATCGTGGAAGTTCTTCCTGAGAGCTTCAGCAGCCTTCTCGTCCGCCCGCCGGATCGAAGAATGGAGGCTATCGATGATCGTGGTCAACACCTTGTTGGTGAATTTGAATTCGTTCATTTGTTTGTCTTCATGTTTCATGGCACAATATTCCTTCACAGTTTATGGCAAGAAGCCGAGCGCCAGCGATTTCATGGCCGTATCCATATCCATACGAACCCAAATAACATCATTGATTTCTTGACGGCCCTCCTCAATCTTCTTCAATCTTTCAGTGAAGTTCAGGCTGTTTGGCGGGAGGTTTTTTAGTTCACTTCGATCAATCGATAAGTCATTCCTCAGACTTCTCATCGCCTCCCTCCAGCCGTGAATAATCATCTTTAGGTAGATTTCCTTGGAGGTGTCTTTGGGAGCCGGCAACCTTCTTCCAGTGACGAATTCATATCCGAGTCGTCCCAGAAGGTCTTGTGCTTCTTGGAAGTCCGGGGGTGTCACAGGAGGAATGACCTCATATGCACATTTGAGTCCCTTTCTCCTCAACGCCTCCAAAAGCATCAAGGCAATCTTCTTTTTGAGTGATGATTTCATGGCACAAGATTCATTTCCATCAACTTGGTTTGTTTCATGGCACAATAACCCGGACAGGATTCGAACCTGTGACCTAAGCCTTAGGAAAGCTTCGCTCTATCCAACTGAGCTACCGGATCGTCTCCTCATCCTACACCATCCCAAACCAGATTTCCATAAAGCCACAAACAACACCATTTCGTCGGCGTCAACCATATGGTCAAGATCAGCGCCCCCATCTGAAGAACACTCAAGGAGGTAGGGGATTTACTTTACTATTGTATGTGTAGCCCTTTCAGAGGCACAATCCATTCCTGGACACATGCGCAAGCCCAAGGAAGAGGCGTAATATAATACTTCTGTTGTATGCTTTCCCTTTCAGAGGAACAGGCCATTCCTTAGGCACATGCGCAAGCCCGCCGGCCCAAACCACACCGGATCAATCTGTGCCGCCATTTCCCAGGATCGAAGCCTGGACAGATGGTTCGTACATCCCAACCCTTTCAGCCGGATAATTCACATGATCCGTATCAACTGCCAGTATGTCGCCCGAAGAAGAAACAACACACCCCGATGCACGGAAAAACGAATAACCCCGACTGACACACAACTCCTCGAGATGACTGCGACTACAGGTGATGATCATGACCTATATAGCCAAATCACGCTACATCCCGCCCGAGTCCAGGAACGCACAAAGCTATCAGCAATAACAGCACAAATTCTCATTGGCTTCCTTCCAAGTTCATTTCCAGCCTCTTGGTGTGCTGCCTGGGGGTCAGACAACACAAGTTGATCTTCGGCTCTTTCGTCGGAGTTCGCTTGTCCGGCATTTGAAAAAACCGCTTTTTTCTGCGAATCTCACGATACCGATCCAGGTCCGGTCCTTTTAGGTCGATTTTCATGGGGTCTCCTTTCCCCAAATCATAAAAACGACCCCTGCCGGAATTGGTCAGGTCATCCCGGGCACTCGATTTTATCCCAATCCATCCCGCACAGCGGATCCATAAGGGACTTTTCTTCACACCTCACAACACCCCCCATCACATCAAAACCCCGGGGGGATTTGTGAGGGCCTCTTTCCTATCGCATTTTTATCCCTTCTCATCCCATTCAAACCGCGAAGCGGTTCCCAATGGCACATAATGGGATTTTATCTCAGCCAATGGCACATAAATGTCATCTAATGAACTCTAAAAAAATCTAATGCTCTATAATGCACGAGGATGCCTTCTAAACCCCCATGTCAAAAAGGGCATCCCAACCCCGCGTTTGGAATAAAAGTGTCTGTAATGGGCTGTAAATGGCTTATAAAAGAGACGGGCTATACACCTCCTTATCCCATTATCATCAGGCCTTCCGCGCTCCGCTATTTTTATCTGTTTCAGATGGGTTTTTCATATTTGTGCCGGGGTGAGGTCTTGGAAGGGCATAAAACCCACATTTACATCATGTATGGGGTCTGAAATGGGCCTGTAACCCACGGAACGGTCTGTTCTGGCGTGTTGTTATTAGCTATTTGCCGTGACCTTTCCGTCCTCCACCTCCGTCCCGTCCTCCAGTACGAATCCTGTGGGAACGGTGGTGAGTTTGTTTCCTTTCACCTTGCATCCCTTGACGGGGACGATCTGTGGGATTGAGCCGTTTGGTCCGGTGTGCCTGAGACCCCAGTGCGGTCTTCGGAAGTGGGGTATGACTTCGATGTTCTTTCCTATGCTCCATCCGAAGACCCCGTTGTTCCTTGCCTTGTCCTCCATGCCCGTCTTTCTGCTCTCGTTCTTCTCGCTGTCGTACTTGTCCTGCTGTTTGTTCAGGACGTCGCGGGTGATGATTTCGGGGTCGTCCTTGAGCATGCAGGTGGTGAGGGCGATGCGGGTGGCGAGGACCCTGACTTCGCGGTACAACAGCCCCTCGACGGGGTCATTTTCGTCCCCAAGCAGGCACTTCTCGATGGTCATGCCCGAGTTCGTGTTGAAGTAGAACACGTAGTCCTCGTTATTCTTGAGAATGACCTGGATGTACAGCATTTCCTTGAGTTCTTCGGTTCCGTCCTCCTTCATTTCCACGGAAAACATGCCCGAATGGACGAGCAGGGCTTTGATTCTGTTTCCGTCCGTGATTTTGGGTTCATGTCCTTCCGCGAACCTTATGCAGATTACTCCTTCGGGAACCTTGGGGCATGGGCAGTTGAATTCGAGCTTCAGTTTGCACAGGGCGTCCACGACACAGGGGTAGACCTTGTAGTATGGCCGTCTGTTTTCGTACCATTTCGCCTCGTTCTGGGTTATGTGAATCTGGGCGATGCGTTGTTCGCGTTCTACGGGACTGTTGCCGTATTCCCCGCGTGCGAATTGCTCCTTCAGGGCTTCCGCCTGTATGGCGTAGGCCTTTTCGCGTCCGATCTGCACAAGTTTTGTCTTGTGGAAGTCCCACCATGACAAGAATTCGTGGAATTGCATTATTTTTTCTCCTCGTCCAGCAGGATGTCGAATTTCAGCAGCGCGGTTCGGCCTTTTGTTATTATTTCCCAATAGTAAGATTGAACTGTTTCAGATGAGTTTTTCAGGGCATCCCCAACACAAGAATCTTTTCGGCGACATCTTTGTGGATTAAGAGACCTGATACCGCCGGCTCCGGATCAAAGGATTTTTTATCCTCCCAGATTTCCCCGCAACGGACGATACCCGTGGGACTCGGCCTGCCGGGATCTCTGATTATTATGCAGTTTTTTCTGGAGACCGGGATTGCGAAGGGATGATCATACAGGTAACAGCCCACTGTTGTTCCTTGTTTCATCCACTTTGAGCGATAGGTTCCGTCGTCTCTTTCGACGGGGACTATCCCAGAAGCGAGGCAGAACTCGTACCATTCTTTATCAAATTGGAACTGTCGCCACTTTTCTTGGATAATCAGATACAGCTTGTTTTTGTTTTTCCGATCCCAGACCTTGTTCTTTTCCGTCATGTTTGTCTCCTTGTGCCTATCAGCCGTTTGGGGTTGGGTTTGTTCATCGTTCCATTGTCTCATGGCAGTCCGAGGACGAGAATCTTTTCGGCGATGTCCTTTGGTACGCTGAGTCCTTGTTGGTATAGTGGCTTATTTTCTCGGGAAGCCGCACAGAAGCGAACCCAATGATTGTAGTAGGGATCTTCGATGAGAATCCTCTTCCTGTCCGCTAGACATTCATCGTCTTCGAGGCTTCTCCATGCGGGATTTCGGCATCGCCGCGGCCTGTCGAACCGGCTGTAGTATCCGTTGGGATCGTCCCTTTCCGCCCGTACTATTCCGTGGGACTTCAGGAACAGTTCCCACTGTCCG